>Ga0210016_1000719_pt1 | contig 29814 bp, 34 predicted proteins | sample CryGeyCG2014_300_FD_185454 | JGI IMG/M metagenome (GOLD analysis project Ga0210016, IMG submission 185454) | Groundwater microbial communities from aquifer - Crystal Geyser CG02_land_8/20/14_3.00 (SPAdes) (version 2) | ecosystem: Environmental > Aquatic > Deep subsurface > Groundwater | place...
CCTCCCGCCTCCCAGCTTCACATAGCTTGTTACCTCCCTATGCGTGGGATTTGGTGCTGGACTGGTGGCTAACCTTTGCCCAGACCAGACTTGCACTGGTAAGAACTAATAAGCTTGCTCGGCGCACTCATAATTAAACCCCCTCCAATTCAGACACTGGAATTAAGACACCAGACTCTTCTTAATATAGAATTCAGAAGTCAGGAGCCAGAATCCAGAATAGAGATTGGTTAACCCTATGCCTTGAGCCACGAACAAAACGAGCAGGAATTGTCTTTTCATTCTGACTTCTGAATTCTGAATTCTGACTCCTGAGCAGTTAACGACGCCCTTTTATCCTGGCTTTTTTCAAAAAACCTTCATACTGCCTTGTAAGTAAGTGGGACTCAATCTGTGAAACTGTATCCATGGCAACTCCAACCACAATCAGTAATGCCGTGCCTCCAAAGTAAAAAGGTATGTTGAATTTACTGGTAAGGATTGTAGGTAACACGCATACAGCTGAAACATAAACAGCCCCACCCAAAGTGATTCTTGTAAGAACCTTATCTATATATTCGGCAGTCTTTTTACCAGGTCTTATCCCTGGTATATAACCTCCATATTTCTTCATATTATCGGCAATATCAACGGGGTTAAAGGTAACGGCCGTATAAAAGTAACAAAAGAAGACAATAAAACCTACATATAGAATACTGTAAATAAGCCTGCCAGGATCTAAACTGGCAATTATATTTTGAAGCCATGGATGGATCTCTATCCATGGCTTAGGTAAAAAATTGGCGATAGTTAATGGAAACATTAATATTGAAGAAGCAAATATCGGGGGGATAACCCCTGCTGTGTTTACTCTAAGAGGCAGGTGGGTACTCTGTCCACCGTACATCTTTCTGCCCATCACCCTCTTCGGATATTGGACAGGAAGTCGCCTCTGTCCACGTTCCACAAAAACTATAACCCCAACTACAACAATCATCACAGCCACAAGTATCAAAATCAAAAATATTGCTATCTCCCCTGTTCTTAAAAGGCGTATTGTATTAATGATTGCAGATGGCATTCGGGCAACAATACCAGCAAATATTATAAGAGAAATACCGTTTCCAATCCCCCGCTCAGTAATCTGCTCGCCAAGCCACATAATAAATGCCGTTCCAGCTGTCAAAGTTATAACTGTCATTACCTTAAAAGATAAACCAGGGTTGAGGGCTATCATTTCTCCTGCAGGACCTGTCATCCTCTCCAGACCAACACTTATGCCAAAGCCTTGAATAATACTCAAAATGATCGTACCATATCTAGTATACTGAGTTATTTTTCTCCTCCCTGCTTCACCCTCTTTGGACAATCTCTCCAAATGGGGGCTAACTACAGTAAGGAGTTGTAGAATAATAGAGGCACTGATGTAGGGCATTATACCAAGGGCGAATACCGATAGATGCTCCAATGCCCCACCTGAAAACATATCAAATAAACCAAGGAGAGTACTTTTAGCCTGAGCAAAGAACGAAGCTAACGCTTCTCTATCAATTCCAGGAGTCGGAACATGGACACCAATTCGGTAGACAGTTAATAAGAGGAGCGTCGTGAGAATCCGCTTTTTTAATTCAGGAATCTTGGGTATATTTTGAAACCCGACTAGCAATTATACCACCTCTATCTTCCCGCCAACAGCCTCAATCTTATCTTTCGCTGGTTTACTAAACCTGTGAACTTTCACTGTAAGAGGATAACTAATTTCTCCATCTCCTAATACCTTGATGCCATCATAAGCACCTTTTATCAGTCCACATTTGATCAATGCCTTATCATCTACTACAGTACCTTCTTCAAATACATTTAAGTCTCTAATATTTACTAAGACATATTTCTTTTTAAATATATTAGTAAATCCCCTTTTGGGAAGACGACGCTTAAGGGGCATCTGCCCCCCCTCAAAACCAGGAGGAGTACTTCTTCCTGAGCGGGATCTCTGCCCCTTAGATCCACTACATGCAGTCTGCCCATGTCCAGAACCCTGTCCCCGCCCAACCCTCTTTTTCCTCTTATTAAACCGGGAAGAAGGCTTCAGTTCAATAAGTCTCATGTTCAATAACCTCGATCAAATGTGATACTTTCTTAACCATTCCTCGATTTTCGGGGGTATCCTTTAAAGTAACTGTATTATTAAGCTTGGTTAAGCCCAGTCCAGTTAATGTCTCTTTCTGTCTCCGAGGTCTACCAATACCACTCTTCTTTAGCTTTACCTTAAACTCCTTTGTGCCCATAAAATAGTTTCCTTTCAAACAATCTCGCTCAACTCTTTACCACGTTTTTTTGCCATATCTTCAGGACTCATGAGCTGGCTTAAGGCATTAATAGTGGCTTTAACAGCATTGTGAGGATTATGTGACCCTAAACATTTCGTCAGAATATTTGTAATTCCTGTTGCTTCAACGACTGCTCTAACAGATCCTCCTGCAATAATACCTGTACCTTTGGATGCAGGTTTTAAAATAACACTGCCGGCACCATATCTGCCTATTACCTCATAAGGGATTGTACCATCAATAATTGGGACCCGAATAAGTTCCTTCTTTGCTCGCCCTATCCCTTTTCTAATAGCCTCTGGTACTTCATTGGCCTTCCCTAACCCACTTCCGACAACACCATTTCCATCACCAACCACAACAAGGGCACTGAAACTAAACCTTCTTCCACCTTTAACTACCTTGGCAACCCTGTTAATGCTAACAACCTTATCCATCAAATCCAACTCATTAGGATTAATAGTGGGCAATTACCTCCTCCTTTGCAATTCCTTCACAATAAATTTAGTAAGGGCATACTGCAATATGCCCTTACTGATTTAAAATTCCAACCCTTTTTCTCTAGCCAAAACAGCTAGAGCCTTAACCTTGCCATGATACAAATAACCATTTCGGTCAAAAACTACTTTTTTTATATCCCTATCCAAAGAATTTTTAGCTATTAATTCTCCAACCTTTTTAGCAGCTTCTATATTCCCAGAGTTTTTCAACCCATCCCTAATTTCTTTACTTAAAGTTGAAGCTGATGCTAGAGTTTTCCCAGTAGTATCATCAATTACCTGAGCATAAATATGTTTTGCAGATCGAAATACACAGAGTCTCGGTTTTTCACTGGTTCCCCTTATTTTTTTCTTAATCCGTTTTTTACGTCTCAGTCTGGACAACTCTTTCAATTTTCTTAAAGCCATCTCTATTACTACCTCTATTTAATTCCAGATTTCCCGATCTTTCGACGAATCCTCTCATCGGAGTACAAAATGCCCTTACCTTTGTATGGCTCCGGTCTTCTAAATGACCTAATCTTTGCAGCCACCTCTCCTACCAACTGTTTATCAATCCCCTCAATTGTGACCTTCACCTGCTTATCCACCTTGGCGCTAATGCCTTTAGGAAGCACAAATTCTATTGGATGTGAGTATCCTAAATTCAAACCCAGTATATCCTCTTTTAACTCAGCACGATAGCCTACTCCAACAATATTAAGGGTTTTTGTAAAACCATTTGTCACTCCCTCCACCATATTGGCAACTAAACTTCTAGTTAATCCCTGGAGTGCCCTGGTCTTCTTATCATCATCTTTTCTATTAACTACTATTCTCTCACTATCAAATGTAAGACCAATCCTCATGTCTATCCCTTGAGTCAGCTCTCCTTTTGTGCCCTTTACTTTTAAAGTAGCATCCTCAAAGACTATCTCAACACCTTTTGGAACTGGAATTGGTAGTTTGCCAATTCGTGACATCCTTGTTCTCCTTAAATAACGAACCTGCTCAATAAACTGTGGAAAAATCCTAAATCCTAATTAGTTCATACTGAAAAATTCCCTTTTCCGCTCTCTCGATCAGGTTTTTTGACCCATTCTAGACTTGCTTCAGGCATTTTCAGGAACTCGCCCTTCGGGCTCAAACAGCCTGAAAATGCTTATCTTCCGCTTCGTCAAGATGGGTACCCCAAAAATCCTGCTCATGTTCGCCCCAAAGGAAACTTTCCATTTTTCAGGATCAACTAATTAAACCCTAAACGGATGTTGACAGAGGTCTGTGTCAGTCTGCCTCAGGCGGAGACACCGATCACTGACACTGAATTTCCCAACCAAAACCCTACCATACAGAGCAGAGCAGCTCTCCGCCAACATTCGATTCTCTTGCCTTTTTGTCTGTTAAAATCCCTCTCGGGGTTGATAAAATGTTTATACCCAGACCAGTTAACACCTTTGGAATTTTGTCTTTCTTAACATAAACCCTGCGTCCTGGCTTGCTAATCCTTTTTAGTCCAGCAATAACCGTATTGTTTTCACCATCATACTTGAGATATATAGTCAAGATTCCCTGTTTAGTGTCTTTTATTACCTTATGGTTTTTAATATAACCTTCATCTTTTAATATCTTTGCTACACTAACCTTTAAATTAGAGGAAGGCATATCGACTTTCTTGAATTTTGCCTTATTGGCATTCCTAATACGCGTAAGCATATCTGCAAAAGGATCGGTCATCAAAGCTTTTTAACCCCTTTCTACAAAATTTTCTTTACCAGCTAGATTTGACGGTTCCTGGTATATCACCTTTCAACGCATAATTGCGAAGACAGATGCGACACATATTAAACTTCCTATAGTATCCTCTAGCCCTCCCACAAATGGGACAACGATTGTATTCTCTGACTCTAAACTTATTAGGTTTTTTAGCCTTTACAATCAAAGATTTTTTGGCCACAAAACTCCTCCATCAAAAAAGCTTATCTAAACATAACCATTCATACCTTAATGAATGCACCTAATCCCTAAAAGGTACCCCTAATAACCTCAGCAGAGATTTAGCTTCTTCATCGGTCTTGGCTGTAGTAACAATAACCACATTCATACCTTTTACCTTGTCAATCTTGTCATAATCAATCTCAGGAAAGATAATATGTTCTTTTATTCCTAAAGCATAATTGCCTCTTCCGTCAAAAGATTTTCCACTTACACCTTTAAAATCCCTGACCCTAGGAAGGGCTATATTGACTAATCTATCGAAGAATTCATACATCCTTTCCCTTCTTAAAGTCACCATACAACCGATAGGAACACCTTCCCTCAGTTTAAATGAAGCAATAGACTTTTTGGCTCTGGTAACAATAGGCTTTTGACCGATTATTAAAGACAACTCAGAAGTCGCAGAGTCCAGTAATTTGATATTCTGAATAGCCTCTCCCAGCCCCATATTTATCACTATCTTTTCAAGTTTAGGGACCTCCATTGGGTTCCTGTAGTTAAACTCTTTTATTAAAGCCGGCATTATTTCTTTCATGTAGAAGTCTTTTAACCTTGCCATCGAAATTCCTTAACCCTTCTTGCCTATCCTTTTTTATTTTATTTGATGGCTTCGTAAAAAGTCCATCATTTGCTAAGTATCTCCTCACACTTGATACAGACCCGTACTTTTTCCCCGTCATCTAGAACTTTTTTCCTGGTCCTAACTCCCGAATTACATTTTTTGCAAACTATCATGACATTAGAAACATGAATACTACCCTCTTTCTCAACGATCCCACCCTTACTAGTTTGGGATGCTCGAGCATGTCTCTTGATCAGATTAACCTTCTCAACTATTACGCGATTTTTCTCAAGTATAACCTTCAGAACCTTGCCTTTTCTCCCCTTTTCCTTACCGGCAATTACCTCTACTGGATCGTCCTTTTTAACATGGAATTTTGTCTGAGACATTAAAACCTCTCTATTAAATCACAGCACCTCTGGAGCTAATGATACAATCTTCATAAATTTCTTAGCCCTAAGTTCTCTAGCAACAGGGCCAAAAATCCTAGTTCCAATTGGTTCATTTTGGGGATTTATAAGCACCGCTGAGTTATCATCAAATTTTATATAAGACCCATCTTTTCTCCTTACCTCTTTAACAGTGCGAACAACTACAGCCCTAGATACATTGCCTTTCTTAACCTTTGAGTTCGGAATAGCTTCCTTCACTGAAACCACAATAATATCACCAAGACTGGCATATCTCCTTCTAGTTCCACCCAATACCTTGATACAAAATAACTTTTTGGCCCCAGAATTATCTGCCACATTGAGCACTGTCTGCATCTGAATCATTGCTTGCCCCTCAAAATACGGTATTTACCCCATTTCTTACTTCAAACCGCTTTTTCCAATATCTTATAAACTCGCCACATCTTCTCTTTGCTCAAAGGTCTGCTTTCCATTATTAAAACCCTATCTCCCACATTACAATCATTTTTTTCATTATGTGCCTTATACTTATTCCTTCTACTAATATATTTTTTGTATATCGGATGTTTCAAAACCTTGTCTACCTGAACAACCACGGTTTTATCCATTTTGTTACTTACAACTACTCCAACCTGAGTCTTTCTACGACCCCTCTCTCCCACTTTTGTCTCCCCTTATGTTATAGTTTCTTTTCCCTAATAATGGTTTTGATCCTTGCTAAATCCTTTTTTATCTGAGGAACCCTCATAGTATTTTCAAGTTGCCCTGTTGCAAGCTGGAATTTCAAGTTAAATAATTCTTCCGATAGATACTTCTCCTTTTGCGTAAGTTCCATATCACTTAACTCTCGAATTTCACTTGTTTTCATGTTCCCTCCCCCGCGAAGTAACCCTTGTGCGTATTGGCAATTTATAACTGGCTAACCTAAAAGCTTCACGGGCAGTATCTTCTTCTACACCTTCCATTTCATACAGTATTCTACCTGGTTTTATTACGGCCACCCAATCGGCAGGAGGCCCTTTGCCTTTTCCCATTCTTGTTTCAGCGGGTTTAGCAGTGATTGGTTTATCAGGGAATATTCTGATCCAAATCTTTCCACCTCTCTTTACATGCCGAGTCATTGCTACTCGAGCTGCTTCAATCTGGCGCGCTGTTAACCAACCGCATTCTTCGGCTTGAAGAGCAAAATCACCAAAATCGATGGTAGAACCTCTGGATGATACGCCCCGTCTCTTGCCTCTCTGTTGTTTTCGGTATTTTACCTTTTTTGGCTGCAACATAGTGAATACTTCCCTATCTAACCAATTTCGTGAGTCGTGAGTCGTAAATAGAATAAAACCGATTCACGATTTACGATTCACGATTTACGATTCACGATTCACGATTCACGATTTACGATTTACGATTTCTCTGCCTCTCTCTTTTTTGAAAGGATCTCACCTTTAAATATCCAGACCTTTACACCAATGATTCCATAAGTGGTATGAGCCTCCGCAAAACCATAGTCAATGTCAGCCCTCAAAGTATGTAAAGGAACCCTGCCTTCTCGATACCACTCCCTCCTTGCCATTTCTGCACCACCCAGTCTTCCGGCACAGGAGATTTTTATCCCTTGAGCACCTAATCTTAAGGCAGTTGTAACACTCCTCTTCATAGCCCTTCGAAAAGCAACTCTTCTTTCCAGCTGTAATGCTGTATTTTCGGCAACTAACTGAGCATCAATCTCTGGTTTGCGGACTTCTTGAATATTTATATAAATCTCTTTTGAAGTTAACTTATTAAGTTCATTCTTCAATGCCTCAATCTCTATACCTTTTCTGCCGATTACAATTCCCGGGCGAACGGTATATATATTGATCTTGGCTTTATTTGTAGCCCTTTCAATTTCAATCCTTGAGACACCAGCATGGTAAAGTTTGCTTTTAATAAACCTTCGGATCTTTACGTCTTCCTGAAGTAAGTCAGAAAAATCTTTTTCAGCAAACCATTTCGAATTCCACGTTCTGGTTATTCCCAGTCTGAACCCTATTGGATGGACCTTTTGCCCCAAAATCTTCTCCCTTCTAGAAATTTTATCTTTCTTTTAAGACTACGGTTATATGACTGGTTCTTTTCTGAATCTTACCTGCCCTTCCCATAGCCCTAGCCCTAAATCTCTTAAGTGTGGGCCCTTCATTGACATAAATAGTATCAACGAACAGAGTGTCCACATCAATGTTTCTATCATGAGAAGCATTTGCAACAGCAGATTTCAGAAGATTTTTAACTATCCTAGCTGATGCTTTTGGAGTAACAGAGAGGATGGTCAAAGCATCTTCTACCCTTTTACCACGAACCAGGTCAACCACTAATCTGGCTTTTCTGGGTGATACCCTGATATAATTAACAGATGCCTTAGCTTCCATAACTATTTTTCACCTTTTACACCCTTTTATCTCTTTTGTTTCCTGCCTTCTATTTTACTCTTTCTAGCCCCGGCCCCGGCATGGCTATGGAATGTTCTAGTAGGTGCAAATTCACCAAGCTTATATCCTACCATATTCTCAGTGATAAAGACCGGAATAAATTTTTTACCATTGTGAACAGCAACAGTGTAACCAATCAGTTCGGGCACAATGGTTGATCTACGAGACCAAGTCTTGATTATCTTTTTGCTTACCGTTTCATTGGCTATTCTAATCTTTTTCAATAGACTTTCATCAATAAATGGCCCTTTCTTTATTGATCGCGCCATATCAGTCTCCTCTATAATTCTAACCCTATTAGAACCTAAATAGATATGTTAACTTCTATTTTTTCCTCTTTGAAAATATATATTTATCCGTACTTTTGTTTCTCCTCGTTTTGTACCCTTTAGTCGGAACTCCCCACGGGGTTACTGGGTGTCTGCCTCCTGAGGATTTGCCCTCACCTCCACCCAGAGGATGGTCAACTGGATTCATTGCAACACCTCGAACTCTAGGCCTTCTACCCAGCCATCGTTTTCTTCCAGCTTTCCCTATGGATATATTTTCATGATCTATGTTGCCAGTTTGACCAATTGTAGCAAAACACATATTTAACACCAGGCGAACTTCATTGGACGGCAGTCTTATCTGAACATATTTTCCTTCTTTAGCTATCAACTGACCAAAAGTTCCTGCACCTCTTATTAACTGAGCACCCTTCCCGGGTTTTAATTCCACATTATGTATAAATGTCCCAAAAGGTATATTTTTTAAAGGCAGGGCGTTACCTGGTTTAATATCGGCATTCTCGCCTGAAATTACAGTGTCACCGACTTTAAGTTTTAAAGGGGCGATTATATATCTCTTTTCACCATCAACATAGTGCAAAAGAGCGATATGCGCTGATCGATTAGGATCATATTCAATGGTGGCTACTTTGGCAGGCACATCGATTTTGTCCCTTTTAAAATCAATAACCCGATATCTCCTCTTATGTCTTCCACCAATATGACGGGAGGTAATCCTACCATAAGCATTTCTGCCGCCGGTCTTGGCGAGTGGTCTGAGAAGAGACTTCTCGGGTTTGATACCCGTCAACTCCTCAAAGGTTAATACGCTTTGGAATCTCCTTCCAGGTGATGTTGGTTTATATATCTTTATGCTCACTCAAAACTCCCTTTGAATGCAAACTCAGAGACTAAGAACAAAAGGGGTTAAACACCCTCGAAAAAGTCTATATGATCTCCTGGTTTCAAAGTAACAATAGCCTTTTTCCAATCCTTCATCCTGCCAATATTTTTACCCAACCTTTTAGGTTTACCTCGAATATTTGAAGTATTCACATTTAACACCTTTACCTTGAGTAACCTCTCCACAGCCTTCTTTATTTCAATCTTGTTGGCATCTTTGCTTACCTCAAAGGTAAGCTGATTGTGCTTCTCTTTCTGGACATCACCCTTTTCAGTAATCATAGGGCTTTTTATAATCTTATATAAATCTTTCATAGTGACAACCTTGCCTCTATCTTCTCAACAGAAGGCATAACCAGGATTAGATTTTCATATTTTAGTATATCATAGACATTCAGACCCTCGGGGGGCAAGACTTTAGCATTTTGGATATTTCTTGCTGATCTTTCCAAATTTAAGTTATCCTGGTCAATTATCAGGACATTTTCTATATCCAGGTTCCTAAGTGTCTGTATAAGGGCATTGGTTTTAATTTCTTTTAATTTAAAACTGTCTAAAATAGTTATTTTGTCTTCCTTTAACTTCAAAGTTAAGACAGATTTTAATGCCTCCCTTCTAACCTTCTTGGGAAGGGAATAGGAATAATCCTTGGGAGTGGGGCCAAATACAGTACCACCTCCTACCCAAAGAGGAGACCTTCGTGAACCAACCCTGGCTCTGCCTGTGCCTTTCTGACGCCAGGGTTTAACACCACCACCCCTAACCATAGCCCGATTTTTGGTTGAGGCAGTTCCTCTTCTCCTATTTGTCTGCTGCATAATCGCAACATCAGAGATCAAGTGGGGCTTTATCTCAACATTAAAAATATCATCATTGAGATTTATCTCTGAAATCTTTCTCTTCTCAATATCATAAACGTCTAGAACCGGCATTTATAACTCCTAAGTTCGTGAATCGTAAATCGTAAATGGGTTTTATCCTATTTACTGCTTACCACTTACGATTTACGATTCACGATTCACTTCTTTATACTGCTCCTGATGATAACTACTCCATTTCGAAAGCCAGGAACAGCACCTTTTAATAGAATCAGATTTTCTTCAGGCCTCACTTCAATAACCTTGATATTCTGGACGGTTACCCTATCTCCCCCCAGACGACCAGGCATCTTCCTCCCCTTAAAAACCCGTGAAGGGTAGGCACTCGCTCCAATAGAACCTGGTGCCCTATGAAACATTGATCCATGAGCACCGGGACCTCCCTTGAAGCCCCATCTCTTAACAACTCCTGCGAAACCTTTACCTTTACTAATCCCAGTTACATCAACAAAATCTCCAGCATTAAATGCGTCAACAGTGATCTTCTCTCCTTCTTGGTAGTCATCAACCTTTTCAACTCTAAATTCCTTCAGATAACCATATAGACCTGCCTTATGTTTCTTTAAATGACCCTCAAGGGGTTTGTTAATCTTGTTTTTCTTTTTCTGAGAAAAACCCAGTTGTAAAGCATCATATCCGTCACTTCCTAAAGTCTTCTTTTGTACTACAGTACAAGGACCTGCTTCTATCACTGTTACCGGCAATACATCTCCTTCTTGTGAATAAACCTGGGTCATCCCTAACTTTCGTCCAATTATCCCTCTGGTCATGTCAATATTCTCCAGCCGCTACAGTTTAATTTCTACATCAACCCCTGCTGAGAGGTCTAACTTCATAAGGGCATCAATTGTCTGCTGAGTTGACTCCATTATATCTAAAAGTCTCTTATGTGTCCTTCTTTCAAATTGTTCCCTGGATTTCTTGTCAACATGAGGGGAACGTAAAACACAATACTTATTAATCACTGTAGGAAGAGGTATAGGTCCGGCAACCTTTGCCCCAGTCCTTTTAGCAGTCTCAACAATCTCCTCGGCAGACTGATCTAAAAGTCTATAATCGTAGGCCTTTAAACGGATTCTTATCTTTTTGCTTTGTTCATTCATTGCTTAAAACCCCGCCTCTTTTCCAACTATTTTATTCAACAATATCACTTATCACACCAGCGCCCACAGTTCTGCCACCTTCACGAATAGCAAACCTCAACTCCTTCTCCATGGCTATCGGAGTCACCAAATCCACAACCAACGATACGTTGTCTCCAGGCATTACCATCTCTACTCCCTCAGGTAACGTAACTACCCCTGTAACATCTGTTGTCCTAAAATAAAACTGCGGCCTATAACCATTGAAAAACGGGGTGTGCCTGCCTCCCTCTTCCTTAGCCAATATGTAAACCTCTGCCTTAAATTTCTTGTGAGGTGTTATGCTGCCAGGCTTCGATACAACCTGCCCACGCTCTACATCATCCCGCTTTGTACCCCTAAGCAATACTCCTATGTTGTCCCCAGCCTGCCCCTGATCTAATATCTTCCTGAACATCTCAACCCCTGTACAGACTGTCTTCACTGTCGGCCTTATTCCCACTATCTCAACTTCATCCCCTACTTTGATTATCCCACGCTCAGCTCTGCCTGTCACTACTGTACCCCTGCCAGATATGCTGAAAACATCCTCTACTGGCAGTAAAAACGGCTTGTCTATGTCTCGAACTGGCTCAGGAATGTAGGCGTCTACCGCATCCATTAATTCTAATATGCTCTTACAATTATCACACTCTCTCTTGCCACAACCACACTCCAATGCCTTAAGCGCTGACCCCGATACAACTGGTATCTCATCCCCAGGAAAATCATAATCACTCAAAAGCTCTCTAACTTCTAACTCCACTAACTCCATTAACTCAGGATCGTCTACCATGTCCGCCTTGTTCAAATATACGACTATGTAAGGCACTCTAACCTGCCTGGCTAGTAATATGTGCTCTCTGGTCTGAGGCATGGGACCATCCGCAGCACTGACTACTAGAATGGTACCATCCATCTGCGCTGCACCTGTAATCATGTTCTTTATGTAGTCCGCATGACCAGGACAGTCTATATGCGCATAATGCCTCTTGTCTGTCTCATACTCCACATGCGCTATCGCTATGGTTAATCCACGCTCCTTCTCCTCTGGCGCATTGTCTATGCTATCATAAGACCTGAACTCCGCAAAGCCCTTATTGCTCAATACTCTGGTTATGGCTGAGGTCAATGTTGTCTTGCCATGATCAACATGACCTATTGTACCTATGTTAACATGCGGCTTAGTCCTCTCAAACTTCTTCTTTGACATGCCTGTATCCTCCTCATCAGGAATTTTCTCCTGTCGTACCTATCCCAAAATATTCTCAGCAATGGAAGCTGGAACCGGTTCATAATGAGAAAACTGCATAGTATAAGTGGCCCTGCCTTGTGTAGCCGATCGTAAGTCGGTCGAATAACCAAACATATTAGCCAGTGGCACCCTACTTTCTATAATCTTCCAGCTTGTCCTAACATTCATATCTAAAACTTTCCCTCTTCTAGAAATAAGATTGCTAACAACATCACCAATAAATTCCTCCGGAACCATTACTTGAACGGCCATAATAGGTTCCAATAAAATCGGCTGGGCCTTCTTTGCCCCTTCTTTAAAACCTATAGAGCCGGCAATCTTAAATGCCAATTCTGATGAATCAACATCATGGTAAGAACCATCGTATAGTGTAACCTTTACATCTACTACAGGATATCCAGCTACCCCCCCCCTCCCCATAGCCTCGATTACACCTTTTTCTATTGCAGGGATATATTCTTTAGGGATACTCCCCCCTATAATTTTATTAACAAACTCAAAACCTGCCCCCCGTTCTTGAGGCTCTAATTCAAGCCGTACATCTCCATATTGGCCACGTCCTCCGGACTGACGAATAAATTTACCATCTGATTTAACGGACTTAGTAATAGTTTCTTTAAAAGCCACCTGAGGTTTACCAACATTAGCAGCCACCTTAAATTCCCTGAGTAATCTGTCAACAATTATCTCTAAGTGTAACTCACCCATCCCAGAAATAATAGTCTGATTTGTCTCTTCATCTATACGGACATTGAAAGATGGATCTTCTATAGTTAATCTATGAAGTGACTCTGCCAGTTTTTCTTGATCAGCCGTTGTCTTAGGCTCAATTGCGACAGACATCACCGGATCAGGGAACTCAATGGATTCTAAAATTACTGGATCGTTTTTATCACAAAGAGTATCACCTGTAGTAGTATTTTTTAAACCAATGGCAACGGCAATGTCCCCTGCATAGACCTCTTTAACTTCCTCCCTTTTGTTGGAATGAACCTTTAAAAGCCTACCAATCCTCTCCTTCTTATCCTTAGTAGAATTATATACATATAAACCCTTCTCAATAAACCCGGAATAAACTCTAAAGAAGTACTGCTGACCCACAAATGGATCATTCATAATTTTAAAGACCAAAGCTGAAAAAGGGGCTTTATGGTCTGCCTCTCTTATAACTTCTTCACCATCAGGGTTCATCCCTTTAACTGGCGGAACATCTTTAGGAGAAGGAAGATAGTCAACAATACCATCTAATAAAGGTTGGATACCTTTGTTCTTAAATGCTGCACCGCAGAATACAGGAACAAGCTTATTAGCTATAGTTTCACTCCTAATTACTTGATTAAGCTCTTCGTTGGTGATAATTTTCCCTTCCAGGTATTTACCCATTAATATATCATCTTGCTCAGCCACAGACTCAATAAGCTTCTCTCGATATTCCAAAGCAAAATCAGTTAAATCTGGGGGGATCTCCTCTTCTTTAAATTCTGCCCCTAGAGTGCTTTCATCATAAACCATGGCCTTCATTTTAATCAGATCAACAACACCCCTGAAGTTTTCCTCCTTGCCAATAGGCAACTGTAGAATTATGGGATTGGCCTGTAGTTTATTTTTCATCATATCGATCACATGGAAAAAATCAGCTCCTACTCTATCCATCTTATTTATAAAGGCAATCCTTGGGATATGATACTTGTCCGCTTGCCCCCAAACAGTCTCTGATTGGGGTTCAACCCCTCCTACCGAGCAAAATGTAACCACAGCTCCATCTAAAATGCGTAAAGATCTCTCAACCTCTATAGTAAAATCAACATGCCCAGGAGTATCGATAATATTAATCCTGTTACTATTCCAGAAACAAGTTGTAGCCGCAGAGGTTATGGTTATACCTCTCTCTTGTTCCTGCTCCATCCAGTCCATGATGGCTGATCCATCGTGGACTTCACCCATCTTGTAAGAAACACCAGTATAATACAGTATTCTTTCAGTAGTTGTAGTTTTACCTGCGTCTATATGCGCCATAATCCCTATATTTCTTGTGTTTTCTAACGGAACTAGTATCGCCAAATTTATGCCAACCTCTAAAACATAAAAAAACTTAAACTAAAGATTGAATAGACCAAAAACAACTAACACTCCTTCTATCAATAAGTCTAAGTCTAATCCCAAGATTAAGAATTCTTTAACCACACCAATTTGTGAAGATGGGCACTATCTTACTGGAAAGACCTATGGCCTATTTCTACCAACGGTAATGGGCAAAAGCCTTATTGGCTTCAGCCATCTTATGAGTGTCTTCCTTCTTTTTGAAAGCTGCGCCCCGGCTATTTGCGGCATCAAGAATTTCCGCAGCTAATTTTTCTGCCATTGTTTTTTCTTGTCTTTTTTTAGCGAAATTTATTAACCAGCGTATCCCCAAAGCGACTCGTCGCTCAGATCTAACTTCCATAGGTACTTGGTATGTCGACCCACCAACACGGCGAGATTTAACTTCAATAACTGGCTTAACATTGTCCAAAGCTCTTTGAAAAATCTTGATAGGATCAGACTTTGTTTTCTCCCTAATTATATCAAAGAAGCCGTAAGTTATGGATTCGGCTAAACTCTTTTTCCCCTTCAGCATAATTATATTTATAAACTTTGCTACGTTTATATCTTTATACTTAGGGTCCGGCAAAATATTTCTTTTAGGAACTTCCCTTCTTCTAGGCATCTATATACCCCACAGGTTTTGAATAACTAAAGATTTATTGCTAAAACTTACTTCGGTTTCTTTGCCCCGTATTTAGAACGGCTTCTTCTCCTGTCCACAACTCCTCCAGAATCCAGAGTTCCCCTAATAACATGATATCTAACGCCTGGCAAGTCTTTAACCCTTCCACCTCTGATTAAAATCAGAGAATGTTCTTGCAGGTTATGCCCAACTCCTGGTATATAAGAAGTAACCTCTATACCATTAGTCAGTCTAACCCTCGCTACTTTTCTCAGTGCTGAATTGGGTTTTTTAGGCGTCGAGGTATAAACTCGAGTACAAACACCCCTTTTCTGTGGCGAGTTCCCTAAAGCAGGGGCATCCGTTTTTTTCTTTACCCTTTTACGCCCCTTTCTGACCAATTGGTTTATAGTAGGCACATTAACTCCCTTCTAAAATTGACTGCTTCGTAAAAAGTCCATCTGCGGCGTTCCGCTGCATCCTCAGTCATTGCAGCGTACAGGTAAGTACGCCTCATTCCTTCGGATTTGCGCGCCTTGCATCTGGAGCTTTTTACTGTGCCGTCTGATTTTTGACTTTTTACGACTTCATCAAAATTGTTAACCATAAAATTGGGTATATTCTCAATAATCGCCTTATTTGTCAAGCTTTTTATTTGCTTTTATTTGCTAACTATTTTTCTTCCACACAAATTTCCTCTCCACCATTCACAACTTCTGTCTTCAAATTTCTGTATCCTGGGAAACCTGTGCCAGCAGGAATCAATCTACCCATAATCACATTCTCTTTCAAACCTTTCAAACGGTCACATTTCCCCTCAATACTGGCTTGGGTTAATACCTTTGTTGTCTCCTGGAAAGAAGCTGCCGAAATAAAACTATCAGCGCTCAACGAAGCCTTGGTGATTCCAAGAAGCAGAGGTTCAGCAATAGCCGGTTTACCTCCTTTTGTCTTTACTTTTTCATTTTCCTCTTCAAACACATACCTCTCCACCTGTTCTCCGATCAGAAAATCTGTATCTCCGACCTCTTTTATCCTAACTCGACGAAGCATCTGTCTGACGATTACTTCGATATGCTTATCATTTATCTTCACACCTTGGAGACGATAAACCTCTTGTACTTCATCAACCAGATACCTTGCCAGTTCTTTCTCTCCAAGGATATATAGAATATCATGAGGATTCGCCGGACCATCCATAAGAGGCTCTCCTGCCCTTACTCTGTCCCCTTCATGAACACTTATATGTTTCCCTTTAGAGATCAGGTATTCTTTAGGTTCACCAATTTCTGGAGTAATTATAACCCTTCTCCTCCCTTTGATATCTTTACCAAAGGAAACAATACCATCGATTTCGGATATTACAGCATATTCCTTAGGTTTCCTCGCTTCAAACAACTCAGCAACCCTAGGTAATCCCCCAGTTATATCCTTTGTCTTGGTAGTCTCTCGGGGAATTTTGACAATAACATCCCCAGCATTTACTTGATTCCCTTCATTTACTATAATATTTGCTTTGACCGGAAGAAGGTATGTTGCGGGGGATTCTGATCCAGGTAACTTCGCAGTACGGCCACTTTCATTTTTAATAGAAATCCTTGGACGGGCATCAGGGTCCTTTGATTCGACAATCACCTTTCTAGAAAGGCCAGTAACCTCATCTACCTGCTCCTGCATAGTAACACCTTCTATTATATCCCCAAATTTAACAGTCCCGGAAACCTTTGTTAAGATAGGTGTGGTATATGGATCCCATTCTGCAAGGAGCTGTCCTGGCTTTACTGCCTCTTTTTCTTCAATCTTAAGTTTTGCACCATAAATGAGAGAGTACCGCTCTCTTTCTCTTTCATCATTGTCAAGTATCGTAATCATACCGTTACGATTCATTACTACTAAGTTGTTCTCTTTATTTCTAACAGCACTCAAATTTATGAATTTGACCTTCCCTTCAGTCCTTGACTCAAGGGTACTTTGCTCGGCACGTCTACTGGCTGTTCCGCCAATATGGAAGGTCCTCATGGTCAATTGGGTTCCAGGTTCTCCTATGGATTGGGCGGCAATTACCCCCACAGCCTCACCCAGATTGACTTTTTTCCCACGCCCAAGATCCCTGCCATAGCACTCCACACAGATTCCATTACTTAACCGACAGGTTAAAACAGAACGAATCTTTACCCTTTCAATACCAGCTTCTTCAATCTTTTTAGCAAGATTTTCATCAATCTCTTGATTGGCATCTACTAGTATTTTCCCTGTAAAAGGATCTTTTATATTATCTAAGGCAACTCTACCTAATATTCGATCACTCATTCGTTCAATAATCTCTCCACCTTCCACCAGGGAAGAAACATAGATTCCATCCAGAGTCCCACAATCAGCCTCAGTTATAATAGCATCCTGTGCCACATCTACCAACCTACGAGTAAGATACCCTGAGTTGGCAGTTTTTAAAGCTGTATCAGCAAGACCTTTACGAGCCCCATGAGTGGATATAAAGTATTGTAGAACAGTTAGCCCTTCCCTAAAATTTGCCGTAATCGGTGTTTCGATGATCTCTCCGGATGGTTTTGCCATCAATCCCCTCATACCTGCCAACTGTCGGATTTGCTGTGCGCTTCCTCTAGCGCCAGAATCTGCCATCATAAATATGGGATTAAAGCTGGGGATTTCCTTCTTTTTACCATCAGCCCCAATTATCTCTTCCGTACCGAGCTCATGTAACATATCATCAGCAATCTTCTCCGTAGCCTGCGCCCAGATATCAATTACCTTATTGTACCTTTCACCATCCGTTATAAGTCCTTCGGTATACTGGGTTTCAATCTCACGGACCTCGTTATGGGACTTCTCCAGAAACTCTGCTTTATTGGGAGGAATAAGCATATCATCAATTGAAATAGAAATTCCAGCTTTCGTAGCAAACTGATATCCCAAATCCTTCAATCTATCAGCTAAAATAACGGTCTTCTTGCTACCACATAATCTGTAACACTGGTCGATTAAATTGGCCAGTTCCTTCTTATTCATTACTCTATTAATGGAACCAAAAGGAATCTCATCAGGAACTATTTCCTTTAAAAGAATTCTGCCAACTGTCGTTTCTATCCGTTCTCCCTTTATTCTCACCACAATTTTGGCATGGAGGTCTATTTCCGAAGAATCATACGCTATTCTTACTTCCTCTGGATTAGAAAACACCTTACCTGAACCTTTAACAAAGTCTTTGTCTCGGGTCATATAGTAGATACCCAAAACAATATCCTGTGTAGGAACAATTATAGGTCTTCCATTGGCAGGGGATAGAATATTGTTTGTGGACATCATCAAAGCCCTTGCTTCAATCCGGCCCTCGATGGATAGCGGGATATGAACGGCCATCTGATCTCCATCAAAATCAGCATTAAAAGCAGCACATACCAACGGATGCAATTGAATGGCTTTACCTTCAATTAAAACCGGTTCAAATGCCTGGATCCCCAGCCTATGTAAAGTTGGTGCCCGGTTTAGAAGAATAGGATACTCTTTAATTACTTCTTCTAGAATGTCCCACACCTCTGGCGTTTCTTTTTCAACCATCTTCTTTGCGCTTTTAATGGTATTAACATACCCTTTTTCATCTAATTTGTTATAAACAAATGGTTTAAAAAGCTCTAACGCCATCTTTTTGGGAAGTCCACATTGGTGCAGCCTTAGTTCTGGACCAATAACAATAACTGAACGGCCAGAGTAATCAACGCGTTTACCCAAGAGATTTTGTCTGAACCTCCCCTGCTTCCCTTTAAGCATGTCACTCAGAGATTTTAATGGCCTCTTGTTTCTTCCAGTAATGGCCCTTCCTCTTCTTCCATTATCGAACAAAACATCAACAGCTTCCTGAAGCATTCTCTTCTCATTACTAATAATAATCTCGGGGGCATCCAGTTCCAAAAGCCTTTTTAACCTGTTGTTCCTGTTAATAACTCTACGATAGAGATCATTAAGATCTGAGGTAGCAAATCGCCCACCGTCTAACGGAACCAATGGCCTCAAATCAGGCGGGATAACAGGTATAACCTTTAATATCATCCATTCAGGTTTATTGCCGGAATTTTTAAAAGATTCTGCTACCCTCAATCGCTTGGCAATCTTCTTTCTCTTTGTCTCTGAGGTAGTACTTTTCATCTCCAGGCGCAACTCTTCGGAAAGCTTATCTACATCTATATTCTTCAATAGTTCCCTGACAGCTTCTGCACCCATGCCAGCAGAAAAACTATCCCCATATTCCCTTTTAGCTTTTCGATATCTCTCTTCCGTTAACAACTCCCCTATTTTCAACGGGGTATCATTAGGATCTATAATAACATAACACTCAAAATATAGAATTTTCTCTATCTCTCTCAGAGTCATGTCTAACAAAGCACCCATTCTACTCGGAAGACTCTTTAAAAACCAAATATGGGCAACTGGTGATGCTAGTTCTATATGTCCCAATCTTTCTCGGCGAACTTTCGACTGAATAACTTCAACTCCACACTTTTCACAGACAACACCACGATGTTTTAACCTCTTGTATTTTCCACAATTACACTCATAGTCTTTAGTAGGGCCAAAAATCTTGGCACAGAATAAGCCATCTCTTTCTGGCTTAAAAGTTCTATAATTAATGGTCTCAGGCTTCTTAACCTCTCCATGTGACCAGCTTCTGATAGTTTCTGGCGAAGTCAAGGATATCCTTAGAGAGCTAAAGCTCAATGGGCTTTGGGGGTTTTCAAAAATTCCAAAGGAGTCTTTCACACTCAACCCTCCTGCATTTTAGGTAACCGTTCACTGTTCTCAGTTTATAGTTTACGGTTTGTATTTAATGAAGAATTCATAATTACATCTTTGACTCAAGTTTTTGCCAACTGTTAACTGCAAACCGTAAACTGTGAACGTATACCATTTTAGATCGTGAATCGTAAGTCGTAAGTTGTGAATTGTGAATTGGTTTTTTTGTTTACGACTTACACACTCCCTGCTCCTCAACTAACTCCACATCCAACGCTAAACTCTGAAGCTCTTTGACCAAGACATTGAATGATTCAGGCAATCCCGAATCCAGAACATTCCCACCTTTGACTATGGTTTCATAGGTCTTAGTTCTTCCCCACACATCATCAGATTTTACTGTAAGAAACTCCTGTAAACAGTACGCAGCACCATACGCCTCAAGAGCCCAAACCTCCATCTCTCCCAACCTCTGTCCACCGAACTGAGCCTTTCCTCCAAGCGGTTGTTGAGTAACCAGGGAGTATGGTCCAATAGATCGGGCATGAATCTTATCATCCACTAAGTGGTGTAGTTTCATCATATAGATCATTCCTACAGTCACCTTTTGATCGAAGGCTTCTCCTGTCCTCCCATCAAAAAGTATGGTCTTGCCGGAAACAGGTAACCCAGCTAAGGCAAGGGATTTTTTTACCTCATCTTCCGAGGCTCCATCAAAAACCGGAGAGGCCATATATACTCCATTTCTAAGCTTCTTTGCCAATTCAATTATCTCTTCATCAGAGGCATCATCAATGATCTGATCGAATTCCTTGGATGAATATATCTCCTTGATTTTTGATCTTATTGCATCAACACTGTAGTTTTTCTCAAGATATTCATTTATACAGTTACCTAATCCCTTGGCAGCCCAGCCCAGATGAGTCTCTAAAATCTGTCCAACATTCATCCTTGAAGGAACCCCCAGGGGATTAAGTACTATATCAACTGGAGTCCCATCTTCTAAATAGGGCATGTCTTCCTCTGGCAAAATCCTGGAAAGCACCCCCTTATTTCCATGTCTACCTGCCATCTTGTCACCAACAGACAGCTTCCTCTTGGCAGCAACATTAACTTTTACCATCTTGATGACCCCGGGTGGTAACTCATCACCCTTTGTTATCCGGCTGATCTTCTGTTCAAATACCAATTTCACTAAATCAACTTGCTCATTAAAAACCTCTATGATCCTATCAAGTTCAGACTCAATATCTTTACCGTCAACGATTGAGACATCCCTCCATTTAGCAACAGGGATATTAAGAATATCTCCTTCAGTAATAACCTGTCTTTTCTTTAATAAAACAGTACCTTCTTTATCAACTGTTAATTTCGTAGCAGAGGTTTTTCCAATCAAGAGCTTCTTGATTTTTTGAACAGCACAATCCTTGAGGATACTAATCTCATCTTCCTGGTCAGTTAGTAGTCTTAATACTTCAGAATTCTCAATATATTTTGTCCTCTCATCCTTTTCTACCCCTCGTCTTGAAAATACCTTTGCATTAATTACTGTCCCTTGAACCCCTGGCGGAACCCTTAAAGAAGTATCTTGTACATCTCTAGCCTTTTCACCAAAAATTGCCCTGAGTAATTTTTCTTCAGGTGAGAGTTGAGTCTCTCCCTTTGGTGTAATCTTCCCAACCAAAATGTCTCCAGGTCCGACCTCAGCACCAATACGAATAATTCCACTCTCATCAAGATCTTTTAAAGACTCTTCACCGAGATTAGGTATATCTCTGGTAATCTCTTCTTTTCCCAATTTTGTGTCTCTAGCAACTACCTCAAATTCCTCTATATGAATTGAAGTAAAGCTATCATCCTTCAGGACTTTCTCGCTTATCAGAATAGAGTCTTCAAAGTTATAACCACCCCATGGCATAAAGGCTGCCAAAACATTATGTCCTAAAGCAAGCTCTCCCATATATGTTGCTGTACCATCTGCAATAATTTCCCCTTTTTTTATTTCATCTCCGACATTCACCAGGGGCTTTTGATTAATACAGGTGTTTTGATTAGAACGTTGATATTTGACAAGATTATAGATATCAATACTACTCTCTAACTCTTTTCCTTTTTCTTTTCCTTCTTCTTCTTTAATCCTGACTACAATGCGAGAGGAATCTATATTTTCAACAACACCATTTTTCTTCGCTATTACAGTTACCCCTGAATCTCTAGCAATGACACTCTCGATACCCGTTCCTATCAAAGGGGCATCTGTACGCACCAGAGGCACTGCTTGTCGTTGCATATTAGAACCCATAAGTGCTCTGTTTGCATCATCATTCTCCAAAAATGGAATCAATGAAGCTGCTACACTAACCAGTTGATTAGGAGAGACATCCATGAAATCAACTTCCTCTGGTGAAATCATAATGAACTCTCCACTCTTACGAGCAGAAATTACATCCATAACAAATCTTCCGTTTTCATCCAGTAGAGCATTAGCCTGAGCAATAATATGATCATCTTCATCTATTGCAGATAGATACTTGATATTCTTCGTTGCGACTCCATTAGCCACTTCTCTATAAGGGGTTTCGATAAAGCCATATTCATTAACCCTGGCAAAAGTGCTTAAAGAAACAATTAGACCAATATTTGGCCCTTCAGGGGTTTCAATAGGACATATTCTTCCATAATGTGTGGGGTGTACATCTCTGACTTCAAATCCTGCCCGCTCTCTGGTCAAACCACCTGGTCCCAATGCACTGAGCCGCCGTTTATGAGTAACCTCTGACAAAGGGTTCGTTTGATCCATGAATTGAGAAAGCTGACTGCTGCCAAAGAATTCTTTAACCACGGCTAAAACAGGCTTAGCATTAATCAGATCATGAGGCATAAGCGTTTCAATCTCCTGCAAACTCATTCTCTCCTTAATAGCCCTTTCCATTCGTACTAAACCAAGTCGGTACTGGTTTTCAACGAGTTCTCCAACCGACTTAACTCTCCTATTCCCCAGGTTATCAATATCATCTATTGATCCCTTTCCGTTCTTCAACTCCACAAGCACCCTAACAGCTTCTAGAATGTCTTCCCTTCTAAGTGTCCTATGCTTCAAAGGAATACTCAAACCCAACTTATAATTTAGTTTTAATCTACCGACCTCTGATAGATCATAACGCTCAGGATTAAAAAAAAGATTACTAAAAAAGACGGTGGCAGTTTCCACAGTAGGTGGATCACTAGGGCGCAACCTTCGGTAAATCTCAATTATTGCATCTTCGGCGCTAGATATTTTGTCAATAGCCAATGTATTCCGCAACGACAAGTCAATGCTTCCATCGCTGATATGAAGCAAGTCAAATTCCTTTATCCCTCTGGATTTTATCTCCTTAAATTTCTCAAGGGTAAGTTCGTCGTTACATTTAAGTACAACTTCCCCTGAATCAGGATCAATTACATCATGGGAACTTATACATCCCAGGATATCTTCAACTCCAGCAGAAATATGCTTTATTCCGGCATCTATCAGCTTGCGAACAACAGTCTGGGTTATCTTCCTGCCTTTCTTAATAATTATCTCACTAGTCTCAGGAGATATGATATCGTCTGAGGTTTTAACCCCTACTAAAAGATCAGGTTCCATACTTCTATAGATCATATTGCCTTTAAGAATGATCCTTTCAGACTTATAATAGTAATTTAACAGATCTTCAGTAGAATAACCTAGAGCCTTAATCAAAATAGTTGCCGGAAATTTTCTTCGTCTATCAATACGTACGTAAATTATATCTTTAGGATCAAATTCTAAATCTATCCATGATCCCCGCTGAGGGATGATCCTTGCAGAATAAAGTAACTTACCACTGACATGGGTTTTACCTTTGTCATGATCAAAGAATATTCCTGGGGATCTGTGCAATTGGCTAACTATTACTCTTTCTGTTCCATTGATGACAAAAGTTCCCTTATCAGTCATCAATGGAATCTCTCCAAAATAGACCTCCTGTTCTTTAACGTCTCTAATGTTTCGGGTGACTGTTTCATCATCAACATCCCAAACAACAAGCCGCACAGTAACTTTAAGGGGAAGGGCATAAGTCATTCCCCTCTGACGACATTCATCCACCCCATACTTCGGTTCTCCCATATCATAACTCACGAAATCCAGGGATGAAGTCCCGTTGAAATCTCTTATTGGAAAAACACTCTTAAACACTTCTTGAAGCCCGATATCCTCACGCTTATCAGGGTCGATATCCTTTTGTAAAAATCTTTCATAAGACCTCTTTTGGATATCTATAAGGTCCGGAATATCAATAATCTTTTGGATCCTTGTAAAATTTTTTCGTATCATACGGGTATTCAATGATACTGAGCGACCCATATTAACTCCTCTCAAGCCGGCAAGCGTCTCGGAATCTATACAACTTATTGAAGTTAAAGGTATTTTTTGTTTTGCCCACAAAATCGGAAATCGGTTTTATTTTATTTACGACTCCCGAACAATGGTCTATTCAATCTCTACAGTAGCTCCTACTTCTTCTAATTGTTTCTTAATATCCTCAATCTCTGCTTTAAGAACCCCTTCCTTAACAGATTTAGGTGCACTCTCAACCAAGTCCTTAGCTTCTTTTAACCCCAGTCCTGTAAGTGCCCTAACCACTTTAATAACTTGAATTTTTTTATCCCCCACCGCTTTTAGTATTACATTAAACTCAGTTTTTTCTTCAGCGGCTGCTTCGGCCGGCACCTGACCGGTGGGCGCAACAGCAACTGGGGCTAAAGCTGAAACACCAAATTTCTCTTGCAATTCTTTTATAAACCCCGAAAGTTCCAGAACTGTCATATTCTCTATAAAATCAATAACATCTTCTTTAGTAACTTTTGCCATATCTTAATCCCCCCTAGTTTTAATTTAATTTCAACTGTTATTTTATTTTTTCTTTAATCGCTTCTAGTACACAAATAAATTTTGAGAGTATCCCATTTAAGACCTGTACCAGGCTCGTTTGACTCGAAGCAAATAGAGATAGCATCTGTGCCAGCAGTGCCTCTCTGCCTGGAATCTCAGCAAGTAATTTAATATCATCGGCTGTTATAACTTTACCATCTAACACTCCAGATTTAATCTCTAGCTTTGGATAATCCTTGCTAAATTTTATTAAAACCTTTGCAGGAGACAGAGGATCATCATAGCTAATAGCAATCGCAGTAGGACCACTAAAATAATCATCCAGTAACTCTAACTCTGTAGACTTAGCGGCAAGTTTTACAATACTATTTTTAACAACTCTATATTCTATTGCTTCGCTTCGAAGCTCCCTTCTCAGCCTATTTATTTCCTCTACATTCAGACCGCAATAGTCTGTAAGAATAGCAACCTTTACTTTTCGAAATTTCCCGTTAAGCTCTGGAATAATTTGTTCTTTCAATTTTCTATTCAACGGTATCCAACCCTCCTTTTTGAGTAAGGATTAAAAACAAAATAAAAACCTCTGGTAGATTCAGAGGCTATGATAATTAAGGATCTGGACTTTATCCCTCTAATCTTACTTTAACCTCCCTCTAACATGCAGAGGGTCGATCTTTATTCCAGGGCCCATGGTTGAAGCAAGGACTACACTACGCAAATACACTCCTTTACTTGAAGGTGGTTTTGCTTTAATTATAACATCGAGAAGTGATATAATATTATCCAATATCTTCTCTAGACTGAAAGAGACCCTTCCAACAGGCACATGAACTATGCCTGTTTTGTCAGCCCTAAAATCAACCTTCCCTGCTCTTAACTCTTTAACCACACGGGCAACATCAAAAGTTACAGTACCAACCTTGGGATTTGGCATTAATCCCCGTGGCCCTAAAATTTTCCCTATCTTTCCAACAAGACTCATCATATCCGGAGTGGCAACAACCTTATCAAACCCTAACCATCCCCCAGCAATTTTATCGATCAAATCCTCAGATCCAACAAAATCAGCACCAGCTTCATTTGCTTCCTTTTCTTTTTCTCCCTTTGCAAAGACCAAAATAGTAACCTCTTTACCTGTTCCACTAGGTAAAACTACAGTCCCCCTCACCATTTGATCAGGCTTTCTAGTATCGATACCAAGCTTAATGGAAACATCAATCGATTCATCGAATTTAGCATACGAACTGTCTTTTACAATTTTTATGCCTTCTTCCAGCTCATACTTCTTAGTTGTATCAACCTTTTTTACTGCCTCTAAATATTTTTCCCCTTTTTTTGCCACTTTTTTCTCCAACTTACAACTATCTCACCAAGTAGTTATTCGTGAATCGTAAGTAGTGTTCACGACTCACCATTCACGATTTACGAATCTATTACCTCTATCCCCATGCTTCTAGCTGTTCCCTCTATAGTCTTAATAGCGCCAGGTAAATCAATTGCATTAAGATCCGGCTGTTTGGTCTTAGCAATCTCCTCTACTTGTTTGCGTGTAACTTTACCAACCTTATCTTTATTTGGTTCCCCAGAACCTTTCACAATTCCAGCTGCTTTTTTCAGTAAAATTGACGCAGGAGGAGTTTTAGTAATGAAGCTAAATGACCTATCGGCATATACTGTAATAACAACTGGGATTATCATACCTTCTTGCTTTTGAGTCTGAGCATTGAAGGACTTACAAAACTCCATTATATTAACTCCATGTTGCCCTAATGCCGGTCCTACCGGAGGGGAGGGAGTCGCTTTACCTGCTGTAACTTGAAGTTTTATAATCCCAATAATCCTTTTAGCCATCGACAACCTCCTAGATTAAATCTTTTGGACCTGAAGGAACTCCAGTTCTACCGGCGTAGATCTACCAAAGATACTCACAAAAACCTTTAATTTTCCTTTTTCAGGTTTAACTTCTGCGACAACACCATTGAAATTAGTAAAGGGACCGTCAATCACTCTAACGGTATCACCCTCCTCGTATAATACTTTGGGTTTTGGCTTAAGAGTCCCTTCGTTCATCTGATTCAATATCTCTTTTATTTCTTCATCCGGAATAGCCACCGGATCGGTTCTTCCACCTATAAAACCTGTAACTTTAGGAGTATTTCTAACAATGTGCCAAGTTTCGTTATTTAATTCCATATTGATTAGTATATATCCTGGGAAAATCTTTCGGTCAGAGGTCTTTTTCTCACCCTTAACAAGCTCAACAACCTTTTCTGACGGCACAAGAATTTCATTAAAAAAATCTTCTTTTTTGTGGGACTTTATTCGTTCTTCTATAGCCGCCTTAACCTGATTTTCACAGCCCGAATATGTATGAACCACATACCACTTTTTTGTCATTGTTTTAATTGCAACTCACCAGATAAAATCCCAATCAGCCCAAAATAATCCTGATCAGCCTCGATAACCCAATGTCAATAAGGCCCAAAAATATAGCTACGATAATTACAACAACCAAAACAACAGAAGTTGACCCAATAGTTTCTTTTCGAGAAGGCCAATTAACCTTCTTTAACTCAACTTTAACTTCCCTGAGAAACTTAATTATTTCATTAACCACTTGGAAACCTCTTATGGGGGAGGCACCAGATGATGGCAGGCCAGGAGGGATTCGAACCCCCATCCCCCGGATTTGGAGTCCGGCGCTCTAGCCATTAGAGCTACTGGCCTACTTAGCCACCTGAAGTAGACTTAACACAACATTTGAAAACCTATAAACAAACCTCTGGTTAAGGTTGCCACAAGGAGGCAGGACAAACAAATAACAATAAGAACAAGAGCTTAAATAAAAACAGAGCCACGCTCAGCGTGGCATACCAAAAACACTCCAATAAATAGAAATGGTAGGTAACTTATTTGGTTTCCCTATGAAGGGTATGATTACGGCAGAACCTACAATACTTTTTGAGTTCTAGTTTATTAGGTGTAGTTCTTTTGTTTTTTGTCGTTGTATAGTTCCTCCTTTTACACTCACCACAAGCAAGGATAATAATCTCTCTCATATCTAAATCTTTTCATTTAATTATTTGACTTTAATTGCCTTAAACCAAAGCCATTTATTTATTCAACAATATCACTTATCACACCAGCGCCCACAGTTCTGCCACCTTCACGAATAGCAAACCTCAACTCCTTCTCCATGGCTATCGGAGTCCCCAAATCCACAACCAACGATACGTTGTCTCCAGGCATTACCATCTCTACTCCCTCAGGTAACGTAACTACCCCTGTAACATCTGTTGTCCTAAAATAAAACTGCGGCCTATAACCATTGAAAAACGGGGTGTGCCTGCCTCCCTCTTCCTTAGCCAATATGTAAACCTCTGCCTTAAATTTCTTGTGAGGTGTTATGCTGCCAGGCTTCGATACAACCTGCCCACGCTCTACATCATCCCGCTTTGTACCCCTAAGCAATACTCCTATGTTGTCCCCAGCCTGCCCCTGATCTAATATCTTCCTGAACATCTCAACCCCTGTACAGACTGTCTTCACTGTCGGCCTTATTCCCACTATCTCAACTTCATCCCCTACTTTGATTATCCCACGCTCAGCTCTGCCTGTCACTACTGTACCCCTGCCAGATATGCTGAAAACATCCTCTACTGGCAGTAAAAACGGCTTGTCTATGTCTCGAACTGGCTCAGGAATGTAGGCGTCTACCGCATCCATTAATTCTAATATGCTCTTACAATTATCACACTCTCTCTTGCCACAACCACACTCCAATGCCTTAAGCGCTGACCCCGATACAACTGGTATCTCATCCCCAGGAAAATCATAATCACTCAAAAGCTCTCTAACTTCTAACTCCACTAACTCCATTAACTCAGGATCGTCTACCATGTCCGCCTTGTTCAAATATACGACTATGTAAGGCACTCTAACCTGCCTGGCTAGTAATATGTGCTCTCTGGTCTGAGGCATGGGACCATCCGCAGCACTGACTACTAGAATGGTACCATCCATCTGCGCTGCACCTGTAATCATGTTCTTTATGTAGTCCGCATGACCAGGACAGTCTATATGCGCATAATGCCTCTTGTCTGTCTCATACTCCACATGCGCTATCGCTATGGTTAATCCACGCTCCTTCTCCTCTGGCGCATTGTCTATGCTATCATAAGACCTGAACTCCGCAAAGCCCTTATTGCTCAATACTCTGGTTATGGCTGAGGTCAATGTTGTCTTGCCATGATCAACATGACCTATTGTACCTATGTTAACATGCGGCTTAGTCCTCTCAAACTTCTTCTTTGACATGCCTGTATCCTCCTCATCGTCCCTGACCACAAAAATGTAACTGGGACATATAATATATAAGTACGTCTGGAGCCCACGACCGGGATTGAACCGGTGACCTCTTCCTTACCAAGGAAGCGCTCCACCACTGAGCTACGCGGGCTTAGAAATGGAGCGGGAAACGGGATTCGAACCCGCGACCCTCAGCTTGGAAGGCTGACGCTCTAGCCAACTGAGCTACTCCCGCAAAAACCTTAAAAATAACAGTCGCTCATGGTGGAGAGGGGAGGATTCGAACCTCCGAAGGCATCGCCGACAGATTTACAGTCTGTTCCCTTTGGCCGCTCGGGAACCTCTCCCCAATTTCAGCCATCAGCTACTTAATCTATGATTAGAGCCTGTTCAATAATTCAGTTTTAGGATAGGTTTTTCTTCTCTTATTGTTCAACACGGATGTTCAATATTACAGAGAAGCACAAAAACCTTAATATATAATGGGAGTTACTAAATATGCCTATT
>Ga0210016_1000721_pt1 | contig 29785 bp, 36 predicted proteins | sample CryGeyCG2014_300_FD_185454 | JGI IMG/M metagenome (GOLD analysis project Ga0210016, IMG submission 185454) | Groundwater microbial communities from aquifer - Crystal Geyser CG02_land_8/20/14_3.00 (SPAdes) (version 2) | ecosystem: Environmental > Aquatic > Deep subsurface > Groundwater | place...
ACGAGGTTGTAAAAAGCACCAGATGGCTCGGTAAGGCAAGATATTTGCTGCTTGCCTTAGCCGTAGTAGCAGGAATGGTCATAGTGCCAGGTGAAGCTACAGCAAATACCGAACCCAGTCCAATGTTTGTGGCTGACAAGACAGAGGTAGATATAGGCGAAAACGTAACCTTCACCAACCTAACTACTGGTGGCACGCATCCCTACACCAAGGCACAGTGGGACTTTGATGATGATGGTAACATTGACTTAACTCTCACTGGCAATGAAACTCAGGTCATGGAGTCAGTAACTTATGCTTACAATGCTGGGGGTGTCTACACCGGGAAGTTGCAGATGACTGACAGCACTCCTGCTACCTTATATGTAGGAAGGGTTGCCTACATTTGGGTGAATCTTCTCCCTGTGGGGCACTGGACTTGTCCCATTGGTGGGGTGGCTCTGATTGCTCCTAACCCGGGTGCGGGGAGACCGTTCTTGGCTGTGGTTGTCCCTTGCTCAGAGATAACTGTGTATGAAGGTGGTGCTCAATTGTGGGGCATCTACTACCTAGACGAGACTGTCCCCGGCGGGAAGTGGCTCTACTACATTCCTGGCTTCACTAGCAGCACTCTGACTCAGCTTGAGCCAGGCAAATACTACTATGTGGTAGTCTCAGACACTTGTTTGCTCGCAATTCCACAATAGCACTTTAGATTGTAGATTCAACCAGAAGAAAAGGGGGAAGAAGAGCGAGAGGAGGTGAAACATGACTAGGGTTGTAAAGGGAAAGGTAATGTATGTGTTGGTTGTCTTGGCGATGGTGGCAGGAATCGTTGTAATGCCAACGGCAGTCTCGGCGACAAACCCGCCTTTCATACCCGACTTCTCTATTTCTGCCACATCTGGTGAAGCTCCGCTAACTATAACCTTCACTAACCTGACCACCGGGGGTGTGCATCCTTACATTAAGGCAGAGTGGGACTTTGCTGAAGGTGATGGCAAGATTGACTTCACTTTCACTGGCACTGAAACTGAGGTCATGCAGTCGGCAACCTACACTTAAAAGATAGAAGCCCGGTGTGCCAGAAGATGTCTTCAGATACAATGACATGGTTTATGGTTTGGGGACCGTACTGATTTTGTATTTGGGGTAGCGTCCAGTGCTAGGGGGTGCTGAGAAGTTTGTTAGCAAAATGTTAGCAAGAGGGCTTAACGACGGCCAGAATTTGGCAAGAAAGACGAAATTTGAGACTGAGCCGTGTGGGACTCGAACCCACGACCACCTGATTAAAAGTCAGGTGCTCTACCAACTGAGCTAACGGCCCATAATTACAAAAGTGGCTTCTTATTCCGTTGTCAAAAGATTAGAAAGGTAACAAGCAAAGGCAGGATGAACGTCACAGACAAATCCACCGTCAACTGCTTCAACAGAGAAAGTTACCCCGATTGGCTTCCTGAGAGGGTCACCGAATTTACCTAGCCCAATTTCATCCCAAGGCATGTTATGGCCCAGTATTTCAAGGAAACCTTTAACATCCCTTGGCTTATCTAATATCACCCCAAATGGAACACGATGAGATAACTTATCTAGTTGGCTATTGCTTAATTTTATCCTCATTTTGTTAATTGTATTTTTATCAGGTAGCAATGTCAACTTTTAACCGACTTCTGGCGTCCCTGGTGGGACTCGAACCCACAACCCGCTGCTTAGAAGGCAGCCGCTCTATCCTCTTGAGCTACAGGGACACTATTTCTTATGAGCCTCGGCAATGTGTTTTTGCTAACAAACTGTGTGCACGTAAACAGCACAGCGAGCGCAGTAATACAATCTTGTTTTAGCTTCTTTACCACAAACTGGACATTTCATGGCTTATCTCCCCTGACTATTTCCGTCATCTTTCGCTGCTTTATCAGGTTTCTTTCTTTCTGTTTCTATCCTGCAATCAGTGACATAGAACCCTGGCCCCTTAAATATAATAGGGACAGGTGAAAAAAGGCGACCAGCATTTCCATGGCATAAAGGACAAATAGCTGTTGACTTATCATTAAAGGTCTGCCTAATCTCAAATTTCGTCTTACATTTGTGGCATTGATATTGATAAGTAGGCATTTCTATACCTCCGGGATTTCTCTCTTAGCAAGTGTTACTACTTGTTTATTCTGTATTTCCTCTGGCAGTTTGCTCCCAATTATCTTGAATTCACCATTCAAATTAATGGTACCCATCTCAAAAGCCGGCTTATGAGCCTGCAATACATGTTTGTCCCAGCAATAACTATGAACGAAAACTCCACAAGAACAATGAAAAGCTACTCTATCAAAAAGTAAGGGGCTTCCACAAACGGCACAATTCACTTTGTCACCTCCATTTAGCACTCTCAATCCTAAACTGCTAATTATACCACGTCGTTATAGCATATCAAGTCCAGTCATCTCTTATCTTAGAAAAACCTCACGAGCGGCTGCTCATAACCCAGTGATGAAAAAGCCGGCTGGCTATTTTCTGGGGAATTTTACCATAATAAAAGCTAAATCCAGCTTGACAAATCCTCTTACCAAATTTATGATAATGGCAAATATTAATTGGAGGTGATAGTTCATGAGCGAAAGAAAAACGGGACAGCCGTATTCCATGGAGGAAATACTCTCTTTTGATCGCATTAAGAGAGCCATGACCAACAGGATTCTAGATCAGATAGAAGATTTGTGGCAGGGGAAAGAACCTGTAGGTGCTGAACAGATAAGCAAAATTATTTCGGACGAGTGGCAGAAGGTTAAAGAGGCGGTGCGCTCATCACCAGCAGCCAAAGCGGCTTTTCGCAAGTATCTAGAGCGTACTGTATCTGAACAGATAGATAAGTTGGTAAAAGAAGACAGGGGTGAATTAGAATCATTGGGCGTCGTGGAGAAAAGCCTATAAGTTGGCTGCACAAGATAAGAATAGTTCAATCAAATCGGCTGAACAGGACTTGGAGACAAAGCAAGTAGCCGAGCGACTTGATATAATAAATCATAGGCTGGATAGTATGGATTCGGTAATTACTTCCCTGGTAGAGAGAGTGATGGGGAGACTTCTTACTATGGAAGTAACCTGTCCTAAATGTGCGGAACTGGTGAGGGACGGGCGGTTAGCTCAGTGGTTAGAGCGCTGCGTTGACATCGCAGAGGTCACTGGTTCAAGTCCAGTATCGCCCATTGTCGTTGATAGGCAAGGGAGATTTACATAAAGATTTCGACGAGATACCATAGTTGAAAATGCGACTTAGCTTGTGATTAACCGTCCACTCCATACAAAATTCGGAATGATGGCCAGAGGAAAAGATGAGCATGTGGAAGTAATGCGACATTCTGCGGCTCATGTTTTAGCCCAAGCGGTACAATCTCTTTTTCCTGGGGCCAAATTCGGCATAGGGCCACCCATTGAGAATGGTTTCTATTATGATTTCGACCTATTGCGCCCATTAATACCCGAAGATTTACCCGTAATTGAAAACAAAATGAGGGAAATCATTAATGACAACTTGCCTTTTATAAAGGAGGAAGTGGACAAAGACACAGCACATCGTATCTTTGCCGCTCAGCCATATAAACTGGAACTTATTAGCGAGCTTCCTGACAGCACGGTAACTATTTACAGGACTGAAGGTGGCCCTCATCCGCCCCACCCTTTATCTGGCGAGGGACAATTAGAAAGGAGACCCTCCCCTCCTCCCACCTTATCTGGCGAGGGACGGCAGGGTACCTTCACTGATTTATGCCGTGGTCCTCACGTGGCTTCTACTGGTGAGATAAAAGCATTCAAACTCACCCATATAGCCGGAGCTTACTGGCGTGGAGATGAAAATCGTCCCATGCTGCAAAGAATTTATGGTGTGGCTTTTGCTACACAAGCTGAACTCGAGGATTATTTATCTCTTCAAGCCGAAGCTACCAAACGAGATCACAGAAAGCTGGGCAAAGAACTTGACCTCTTCAGTATTCATGAGGAAATTGGACCTGGCTTAATTTGCTGGCACCCTAAAGGAGCTTTGATTCGGCAGATTATTGAGGATTTCTGGAAAGCTGAACATGCTAAACGGGGTTACGATATAGTCTATACTCCCCATATTGCCAAGTTAGACTTGTGGAAAACTAGCGGGCACTGGGACTTTTACCGAGATTATTTGTACCCACCTATGGAAATAGAAGGGCAACAATATATGCTTAAGCCCATGAATTGCCTGGGACATATTTTGATTTTTAAGAGTCAGACACGCAGTTATCGTCAGCTACCTTTGCGATATGCTGAATTGGGCACAGTATATCGCTATGAGCGCAGCGGCGTATTGTATGGTCTGGCTAGAGTAAGGGGATTTACCCAAGATGACGCCCATATTTTCTGTCGGTTCGATCAGATTGAAGAGGAAGTAGCCGGAATTCTAAAATTAGCGCAATTTATGATGAATAATTTTGGCTTCAAGAATTATGATTTGCTGTTGTCTACGCGTCCCGAAAAATATGCCGGCACCCTTGAGATATGGGAGCAAGCGACACAATCTCTGCAGCATGTTCTAGAAAAACTTGATTTGCCTTACGAAATAGACCCTGGCGAGGGGGTCTTCTACGGTCCAAAGATTGATATCAAAATCAAGGACGCTCTGGGACATGCTTGGCAAGGTCCTACTATCCAGGTTGATTTTAATTTGCCATTGCGTTTCAATGTCTGCTATATTGGGGAAGATGGCAAGGAACGTAATGTAACAATGATACATCGCACTGTCCTGGGAAGCATGGAACGTTTCTTAGCTTGTCTTATTGAACACTATGGTGGTGCTTTTCCTGTATGGCTATCCCCAGTTCAGGCGGCTATAATTCCTATAGCAGACCGCCATGTGAGTTATGCTCACCATGTAGGTAATGAGCTTGCTCGGGAAAATATCCGTGTTCGAGTTGATGATCGTTCGGAGCGAATGACCTTAAAGATAAGAGAAGCCCAACTTGAGAAAATTCCATTTATGCTTATAATCGGGGATAAAGAGATGGCTTCCGACGGTGTCTCAATTCGCTTAAGGAACGGTGAAGATATTGGCTGGGAAAACATAGGACAAATTAAAGAAAGAATAAAGGCAGCTATAGAGGCAAAATCCTGAACTGTTTGGGGGCAGTAGAGCATAGTCAACAGATTACCAATTAATAGACAGATTAGAGCCAGTGAAGTTCGGCTCATAGGAGAGGACGGAAAACAGCTAGGCGTGATGCCTCTTCAACGAGCACTGCAAATTGCTCAGGAACGAGGATTCGACCTGGTAGCAATAGCACCAAAGGCAACTCCACCAGTATGTCGTGTTCTTGATTATGGAAAATATAAATATGAACAGACCAAGAAAGAGAGAAAAGCTAAGCAGGGGCAAAAAGCTACCTTACTCAGAGAGGTTCGCTTCCGACCCCGGATCGACGAGCATGACTTACAGGTAAAGATAGAGAAGGCCAAAGAATTGCTGGAAGGAGGTAATAAGGTACGGATTTGGTTAAGATTCAGAGGACGTGAAATCATTTACCCAGAGCATGGTTGGAAGGTGCTGCAAAAAGTAGCCGAGACATTGAAGGAGATAGCTACGGTGAGCAACCCGATTAATGACTCCCGGAATATAGCTCTGGTATTAACACCCGCCTTCAAAAATCAAAAATCAAAAGTCAAAGGTCAGGAGGCAAAAACAAATGCCAAAACTCAAAACTCACAAAGGAGCTAAAAGCCGTTTCCACGTGACAGGCAGTGGTAAAATCATGCGCACTAAATGTGGCAAAAGTCACTTGAGACGAAACAAAGCCCCCAGGACAAAACGCCTTTACGATGAATTAATACCAATCTCTACAGCCGATAAAAAAAGAATAAAGAGGCTTATCAATAGTCAATAGTAGTTGCCTGATTTATCAGGCATAATCGCCCAATGAATTGAGCAACTACTAGTTTAAAAGGAGGATAATCTTGCCACGAGCTAGAAGTGGGAAAACTACTCATAGACGACACAAAGCAGTGCTGGAATTAACCCGGGGACACCGTGGACAGCGTCATCATATCTACAAACGCGCCCATGAGTCCATGGTTCATGCGCTGGACTATTCTTATCGCCATCGCCGTGAAAGGAAAGGCGACTTCAGGAGATTATGGATTATGCGCATCAATGCCGCGGCTCGAGCCAACGGACTTTCCTATAGCAAGGTTATAGCCACACTGAAAAAATCAAATATAGGGGTAAATCGCAAAATGCTAGCCGAAATGGCTGTTAATAAACCAGATGATTTTATTAAGCTGGTAACAGTCAATAGTCAGCAGTCAATAGTCAACAGTCAAGAATGCTAGAAGAACTTGAAAAACTTCAGATAAAGGCTCTTGCTGAACTGGACAAAATTACTGGCTCCAGAGAACTGGAGCAATGGCGAATCCGCTATCTTGGCAAAAAAAGCCGGTTAAACCAGATTTTGCACTCCTTGTCTATTTTACCTTTGGTGGAACGACGGAGTACAGGTGCCCGCGCTAACACAATCAAGAAAACTTTAGAGGCAACCCTGAAGGAAAAAGAGGAGATTCTGGGAGAAGCTCTTTTGCTTTCTTCTCTAGAGGGTAGAAGGTTAGATGTTACCTTGCCTGGTCAACCTATTTCTAGTGGACGATTTCATCCTATAACTCAAACACTGGAGGAAATCTGTCAAGTGTTTCAGAATATGGGATTTCAAGTTGTTGAAGGACCTGATGTGGAATGGGATTACTATAACTTTGAAGCTTTGAACATCCCTCAAGACCATCCAGCACGCGATATGTTCGCTACCCTATGGATAGATTCTGACAGGGATAAAAAGAGCCGGCTTTTACGCACTCATACATCGCCAATGCAAATCCGAGTTATGGAGCAAAGGCGACCACCAATAAGAGTGGTGGTGCCGGGACGATGTTACAGATATGAAGCAACTGACGCTACTCACGAGTCTATGTTCTATCAAGTGGAGGGTCTAGCAGTAGATAAAAATATTACCCTAGCTGATTTAAAGGGGACATTGTTTGATTTTTGTCGCTGCCTTTTTGGTGAGGAAAGAAAAGTGCGGTTCCGCTGCGACTACTTTCCCTTTGTAGAACCTGGAGTAGAGGTGGCTATTACATGTTTAACTTGCAATGGAGCTGGTTGCCGCCTGTGTGGCTACAGCGGCTGGATTGAGATATTGGGTGCCGGCATGGTTCATCCTGATGTCCTTAAGAGAGTTGACATTGACCCCGAGATTTATAGTGGCTTTGCTTTTGGGCTTGGCGTTGAACGAATACCTATGCTCCGCTACGGCATTGATGACATTCGCTTGTTCTACGGTAATGACCTGAGGTTCTTAAGACAATTCTAAAGCAGATCAAATATCAAAATGCAAAAATCAAAAGTTAGAAATTGAATATTTGAATTTTGATCTGTCATTTTGATTTTTAATTTTTGGCTTTTGATTTTAATTTTGGTTTGTGTTTGATTTTCATGAAGGTTTCTCTTAAATGGCTTAAGGAATATGTTGACCTCAAGCTTACTCCTAAGGAACTAGCTGAGAGATTAACAATGGCCGGCATGGAGGTGAAGACCATAGAAACTATTGGTGCCACCTGGAATAATATTGTAGTCGGGCAAATAACAGCCATAAATCCTCATCCCAATGCCGACCGTCTCAAACTGGCCACTGTTGATATTGGTAAGGGCTCGCCTACCGTTGTTTGCGGTGCCCCCAATATTAGCGTAGGACAAAAAGTGCCTTTCGCCTCTGTTGGAGCTCAATTGATAGATGGTCATACAGGGGAAACTATATTGCTAAAGCCAGCCAAAATTCGGGGCATTGCATCTGAGGGTATGGTTTGCTCCGAGAAGGAGTTGGGTATTTCTGATAACCACGAAGGCATTATGGTGCTGCCGCCAGAGGCTCCCTTAAGTATTCCCCTTAGCGAATATCTAGGCGATGCAATTCTCGACATTGATGTAACGCCTAACCGCCCCGATTGTTTATCCATAATTGGCGTTGCCCGCGAAATAGCTGCTATCACCGGGGAGAAAGTGCATTTACCCGAACTTCATTATGAAGAAAGCGAAACTCCAATAAATTCCTTTGTCTCTGTTAATATAGTCGAACCAGAGTTATGTTCCAGGTATTGTGCTAGTTTAGTCCTGAACTTGATTCAGGATAGACCTTCCCCTGATTGGCTGCAACAACGCTTGAAGAACTGTGGTATGCGACCCATTAGCAATATAGTTGATGTTACTAATTACGTGATGCTGGAATATGGTCAACCTCTTCATGCTTTTGATTACCATAGTTTAAAGGAAGGCAATGGTACCCCCCAGATTATTGTGCGGCGTGCTGCTGATGATGAAAAAATAACTTCGCTCGATGGAGTCGCGCGCACGCTAAACCCCGCTATACTGGTTATTGCTGATAAGGAGAGACCTGTTGCTATTGCCGGGATTATGGGGGGATGGGATACCGAGGTTACCAAGGAAACTAATACTGTTCTCCTGGAATCAGCAAACTTCAACCAGGCAACTATCCGCAGAGGAAGCAACCACCTTCGGCTACAAAATGAGGCTTCGCTACGCTTTGATAAAGGGCTAAATCCTAATCTGGCTATGCCAGCACTGAAACGGGCTACACAACTATTACTACAGATGGCTGGAGGTAAAGCAGCCAGAGGCATAGTTGATGCCTATCCAGGGAAATCAGAGCCAAAAATGATAGCCTTTTCTGCCTACGAAGTGGAGCGCCTTACCGGGTTGAAGGTAGGCATTAATAAGATTACCGGGGTATTGAGTTCCCTGGGTTTTGTCTGCCAGGAAATTTCCCCTTCACAAATTTCGGTATCCCCCCCTTACTGGCGGAGCGATATTAAGTCTGCTGCCGATCTTGTCGAGGAAGTGGTTCGTATTATCGGTTATGACAAAGTTCCTGTGACCAGGCTTGGCTCTTCTTTGCCTCAACAAGAATCAATGTTGTCATTGGGAGCGCAGCGAAGCAATCTTAAGAAAAAATTACGCAACTTTCTGGTTGGCTGTGGTTTTCAAGAGACAGTAACCTATACTTTAGTCAGTCTGGAGAAATTACAAAAACTTTCTCCAAACCTTGAGTTGAAAATTCCACCTCTAAAAGTAGCTAACCCGATGACAAGGGAGCAAGAATATTTGCGTACCAATCTACGTGCTGGACTCTTGAGCACATTCCACCACAATCAGAGACACGAGCCAGGGGGTATTAGGCTGTTTGAGATTGGCAAGGTTTTTTTGCCACAGCATCCCTCACACCCCTCGCCAGATAAGGGGGGTGGAGGGGAGGGCCTCCTTGTTACCCCCGTCGTTGCGACCCTGAGTGAAACGAAGGGAAAGCAATCCCAGGGAGAAAGAGAGCTACCCTGGGAAAAGGAGATGCTTTGTGCCGTGCTTAGCGGCCCAAGAGCAGAAATGTCCTGGCGGGGTGATACTAAACCAATTGACTTCTTTGATGCTAAAGGTATCATCGAGGCACTAATGAACCAACTAAAATTGAAAACAAGCTTTAAGCCGAATGACAATGATCCTGAATCAAGTTCAGGACTGACTCAGGAGGCAAGGGTTAATATAATCAGCGAAAATGAGGAAGTGGGCATTGTGGGTCTTCTACATCCAAAGGTAGCTAAAGCCTTCGAACTTTCTGGTGAAGTTTACCTTATAGAAATTGACCTGGAAAAGTTACTGAAAATTGTCCATTCTCAGCTACCTGCCATGAGGTATCAACCGATACAACGATTTCCCAATGTTTCCAGAGACATTGCTCTTGTGGTGGATGAAGAGATACCTTATAAAAAAGTAGCCAAAATAGTACAAAGTTTTCCCCTGGTGACAAAGGTAACCTTATTCGACCTCTACCGGGGAGAACAGATACCCAAAGGCAAAAAATCCTTCGCTTTAAGAATCACTTATCAATCGCCGGAACGCACTCTAACCGACGAGGAAATTGACCAGATTCAACAGCAAATGCTTGATAAGTTGAATCTGGAACTAGGCGCTACTTTAAGAAGTAACAACCAAAAAGTCTGAGAGTCAATAGTCGATAGTCCGAAGTCCAGAGACTAAAGACTAATGACTATAGACTAGTGAAAGGTGGACTAAATTTTGAAAGCAATTGTACTGGTTGGTGGTGAAGGCACACGCTTGCGACCTCTGACATATGGTATCCCTAAGCCAATGGTGCCAGTACTAAACTATCCTTTCCTGGAGCATACCATCGCTTATCTCAAGAAATATCGGATAAAAGAGGCCGTCTTAGCTACAAGTTACCTTTCTGAAGCTATTCAGGGCTATTTTGGCCAACTAACTGGCTTGGGCGTGAAGTTAATTTATGCTGTGGAGGATAAGCCACTGGGAACGGCTGGAGCGGTAAAAAATGCCGAACAACATCTTTCTGACACCTTTATCGCCTTTAATGGTGATATCTTTACTGACCTGAACCTTACCAAGATGCTCGCTTTCCATCGGGCAAAAGCAGCCAAAGTTACCATCGCATTGACCCGTGTGGAGAATCCCTCCGCCTACGGAGTAGTTGAAACCGAGAGCGATGGCAGGGTAAGACGCTTTATTGAGAAACCAAGCCCTGAACTTGTTTCACGGGATCAGGTAACCACTAACTGGATTAATGCTGGCATCTACATAATTGAGCCTGAAGTTCTAGGATATGTGCCGGATAATACTCATTACATGTTTGAGAGTGGGCTTTTCCCCCTTCTTCTCCAACTGGGAGAACCACTCTATGCCCTGAAATTTGATTCAGGGTACTGGCTAGATATGGGAACCCCGCGAAAATATTTACAATTAAACTGCGACTTGCTTCTCTCTAAAGCAAGAAGTGCTCTCCTCGGTACCTTCGGCAAAGATGAGGTGCGCTACGGGGAAAGATGCACTGTTCATCCCTCAGCACAAATAATTGGACCAGTAATTATAGGCAGTAACTGTAAAATCGGCCAGGATGTGTGCATCAAAGGACCTGTAGCCATCAACTCAGATTGCTCTTTGGCAGAAGGTGTAACATTAGAGACAGCAGTGTTATGGCAAGGCGTTGCCATAGGTAAAAATGCTGTTCTCAGGCACACTGTTGTGGGTAAGGACACCACCATAAGTGCTAATGCCACGCTCCTTCATTCTGCAGTTGCTGGTAGTGATATACAAGCCCTGAATTAAGTTCAGGGTTGAGAGCAGTTGAAGGAAAATCGGGAGCTACGTCTTCCTAGATATCAAAGCACCGACCGGGCATCTGGTCACGCATTCCCGGCATGATTCACACCTGGACTTATCCCCGTAGAAAGCAATTCTGGTGGTGTAGCCCCGACCGACATAATAAAGGGCACTGACCCGGTGAATACTCTCACAGGTTTGCAAGCAAATTCCACAAAGCACGCATTTGTTGGGGTCGTAATCAAAACACGGGTTGGTGGTATCTAACGGCGCCTTAACTTTTGGTAATCTGAGGCGACGCACCCGCCTCCTATCGATACGAAGATGAGCCATTAGCTTTTGCAATTCACAGTGGCTGCTGCTCGGGCAGCTTGCACAACTGGCATGATGGTCAGCGATAAGTAACTCAACTACCGGGCGGATTATCTTCTCAATCTTCGGGCTTTTCGTCTTAACTACCATCCCTGATTCTACCGGCATTCGGCAGGAGGTTACGAGTTCCCCACCCCCAATCTCGACAATACATAGTCGGCAGGCGCCTCGAGCTTCCAAGTCAGGATGATAGCAAAGGTGGGGAATGTAAATGTTGTTTCGCAGTGCCGCTTCTAAAACCGATGTTCCGTTATCGACTACGACCTCTAAACCATCAATGGTGAACGAGACCTTGTCCATCATTTGTCACCCTCACCCTCTCTCTTCGAGAGAGAGGGTGTTTTGGAGACAAGCGCCTGGCAAACACCAGCCGGGCATCGCTTTTCATGGATATGAGCTTCATATTCATCACGGAAGTAGCGGATAGTAGTCAGTACTGGATTAGGTGCAGTCTGCCCCAAGGCACAAAGAGACGTGCCTGCTACTGACTCGCCCAACTCCAAAAGCAAGTCAATATCCTCTGGTCTGCCCTGCCCTGTAGTTATATCGTCTAAAACGCTAAACATCTGCTTCGTTCCTACCCGGCAGGGGATGCACTGACCACAGGACTCCCTCTGAGTAAAATCGAGAAAGTACCGTGCCACGTCAACCATGCAGGTATCTTCATCCATCACCACCATGCCTCCAGAACCCATCATTGAGCCGGCAGCGGTGAGCGAATCAAAGTCTACTGGCATATCCAGCAAGCTAGCTGGAATACAACCGCCCGAAGGTCCACCAGTTTGGACTGCTTTAAATGCCTTGCCCCCAGGAACGCCTCCCCCGATATCAAAGATAATCTCCCGAAGCCTGGTTCCCATAGGCACTTCTATCAGACCACAGTTGGCTACCTTGCCAGTCAGCGAAAAGATAGCTGTTCCCTTGCTCGTCTCAGTGCCTCGGCTGGCAAACCACTCTGAGCCGCGAACAATAATCAGTGGAATATTGGCAAAGGTCTTTACATTGTTGAGTAAGGTCGGTTTACCCCACAACCCTACCTCAGCAGTGCGAGGGCGCGGAAGCGGTTTGGGCATTCCCCTCTTGCCTTCAATCGAGAGAACTAGGGCTGTAGATTCGCCGCAAACGAAGGCACCAGCCCCTCGAAAAATCTCTATGTCAAACCCAAATCCACTTCCCAGAATATCTCTACCAAGAAACCCTTTGTCTCTGGCTTGAGTGATGGCAATTCGCAGACGCTTTACCGCCAGGGGATATTCGGCGCGGACATAAATGAAACCGCGCCTAGCGCCGACAGCATAGCCAGCGATAACCATCCCCTCTAAAACAGAATGAGGGTCTGCCTCCAATACTGAGCGGTCTTGAAATGCCCCTGGGTCGCCTTCATCGGCATTGCAGATCACGTACTTTTCGTTGCCGCCTGCTCTGAAAGTAGCTTCCCACTTTCGTCCAGCGGGAAATCCAGCGCCCCCCAGCCCGCGAAGTCCCGACTGCTTCACCTCAGCGATAATTTGCTCAGGTGTCATCTCAAAAAGAGCCTTGCGCAATGCTTGGTAACCACCAGTAGCAAGGTAATCATCTATATCCTCAGGGTCTATATGTCCACAATTGCGCAGTACGATGCGCTCCTGCTTTCTATAAAAAGGGATATCATGGTAATTGGGGATAGGTTTACTACTAGCAGGGTCGCGATAAAACAGACGCTCTACGGGTTTCCCCCCGGGCAAGAACGATTGGATAATGTCTGATACGTCTCCCGGCGCAACTTTTGAGTAAAAAAGCCCTGAACTTGTTTCAGGGTCAACAACAACCAGAGGTCCTCGCTGGCAGAAGCCATGACAGCCAGTACGCTTAATTCTGATGCCCTCTCCTAGGTTGAGCCTATCTATCTCATCTTCCAGTGAAGAGAAAATATCTTCGGCTCCTCCAGAGATACAACCGGTTCCCTGGCAGACAGTAAGACTGTATTGCTTCTTAATCATCCTCACCCTTACCCTCTCCCGTCGAGGGAGAGCCCTGAACTTGATTCAGGGTTGAAAAGTCCTCTTACCTTCTCTAGAGTCATCTCACCATGAACATTATTATTAATCCTCAGACAGGGCGCTAGAGCGCAGCAACCGATACAAGCAACAGTTTCCAGGGTATACTCCATGTCAGACGAAGTTTCCCCTTCCTTGACGCCAACCGCCTTTTCTATTTCTTGAAGAATCTGGTGGCTGCCACGGATATGACAGGCAGTGCCGCGACAAACTGTGACGCACTGTCTCCCCAGGGGTAACAGCCGAAACTGGGCATAAAAAGAGGCTACTGAATAGATCTCACCTTCCGCTATATTGAGAAAGCTGGCAATTAGCTGGATAGCATCTTCGGGCAGGTAGCTGAAATTACCTTGAACCTCAAGCAAAATCGGGATCAGCTCATTCTTTTTGCCTCGATAAAACGACAAAACTTCTCTGAGAAGCTGTTCCTCCAGTTCTTCCATAAAACGTCGCCCTTAGCCGGTACGAGGTCGAATCCAATCCGAGGAAATCCAGGGTCTTCTCTGTTCAAGACGCTTGTCTTGGCTCCACGTCAGGCACATTACGCGGCAGATTCCACACCGGTTGCACTTATCAGGGTCAGCATAGACATTTTTTTCTTTCGCGTTGACAGTGATAGCGCCCGATGGACATGAAGCCTCGCAAAAGGGTAAAGGACAATATTGAGGGCATATTAGATTCGCCATGTCTCCTCCTTTTTCCCCTGAACTTATTTCAGGGCTAATATTTTCTCCGCTTCCTCCATATCCGCTTCCATTACATAGGGGATACCAGAAACATCCGTTGCTTCCCGTGTCAGTGCCATCAAGTCCTTTCTGTCTATGAACCTGAGGGCAAATTTGCGCTCTCCCGCCATAAGTTGCCTCAAGCCAGTAGCTAGTCGGTCATAATAAGTATAGATGCCTATTGCCGCTGGCGGTATCTTCTTGAAATCCTCGCCATACCTCTCTTTAAGCTCCCTCGCTCCAATGAATGTCCGAAACAGGGCTTCCTGGTATTCTTTGCTACCTTTCCCATAAGCCTCTTCCATGAGCTGTCCCTGCGTCTTCCCCACCATAGCGGCGGTAAGGGTTGACCGACCCATGCATACTGCCTTTATATAAGGGGCGCCCAAGGCTATAGCCTTGAATATGTGGTCCTCTAAAGCAATACCACCAGCAATGGCGCAGCTGGGAATGAATTTACCTTTCTCATCGAGCCTCTTGAGGAACTTATACAGAAGATTCTCAATGTATATGGTTGGGATGCCCCACTCATTCATCATTCGCCATGGACTCATCCCCGTCCCCCCACCAGCACCATCCACGGTGAGCAGGTCTATTTTAGCCTCTGAGGAGAATTTAACTGCCCGGGCCAGGTCTGATGCCTTGTAGGCTCCGGTTTTGAGGGTAACATACTTCGCTCCTATTTTCCTTATTCTTTCCACTTCTTTTAAGAACGATTCCTCATCCACCATTCCTAGGCGAGAATGTCGCTCAAACTCAGTTATACCACCCAGCTTGTGTGCCTCTTGCACATAGGGATTTTCCGGATCAGGGTGAACAATGTACCCCCGCCTCTTGAGCTGTAGTGCCCGCTCGAGAGTCGGTAGCTTAACCTCACCACCGATATCTTTGGCACCTTGACCCCACTTTATCTCAATACCCTCAACCCCAAGCTTTTCTACGGCATACTCTGGGACGCCAAGGCGGATATCTTCTACATTTGCCTGCACTAGCAGCGTTCCATAGCCTGCATACCAGTCTTTGTACAACTTGACCCTTCTTTCCAGCTCCGGTGACCTCATAACCCTCCCATCCCTGAATTCCGCAGCCGGATCCATACCACAGACATTCTCGCCACAAACAAGGACGGCACCGCAAATGCCAACCGCAATAGCTGCACCTTCCCAGTTTACCCTGGCTATCTCCGTTGAACCCAGAGCCCCGGTAAAGAAGGGGACCTTCATTTTGATTTTTCCGCCTTCAGCACCAATTTCGGTTGAAAGGTCAACAGCTGAAAAAACGGCTTTATCTGAGTCCGCCTCAATGCCAACTGCCCCCACGCAGCTTCCTTGAATATTGAAGTGAGAAAAATCGACGGGGTAATCTTTCTCCGACCCGGCAGTAATCTTCCCAAAAGGTTGCGGATAGATGACTTCTCTTCCTCTAAGAGCCGACCTTCCCACTTCGCAATAGCCGGGACAACCATCTCCACAGGTCACACATAATCCCGAGGTAGGTGAGGGCGCCACTCTGGTTGTAGTTAGTGTTGCTGGACTAGCGTTTGGTTTGCTTAATGACATCGTTTAACCTCCTTTATATTCTTACCGGTATTCCCCTGTCTTTAAGGTATTTTTTGGCTTCAGGTATAGATATCTCTCGAAAGTGGAAGACGGAAGCAGCTAAGACGGCCGCCGCTTTGCCAATGGTTACAGCTTCATAAAGGTGTTCCAACTTGCCGGCACCTCCCGACGCTGTGACTGGTATCGTCACTGCCTCAGCCACCGCTTTGGTCATCTCTAAATCGTAGCCTTGCTTGGTGCCGTCAGCATCCTTACTGGTAAGCAGGATTTCTCCAGCACCCAACTCCTCTACCCTCTTGGCCCACCTAACTATATCCATCCCGGTAGATTCCCTACCACTTTTGACAACCACTTCCAACCGGGGGAGGCCACTATTCGGTGGATTCTTCTTGCCATCAATAGCAATAACGATCTTCTCTTTTCCGAATTCTTTCACCGCTTGCCTTACCAACTCAGGATTCCTGACAGCAGCGGTGTTTATAGAAACTTTGTCCACACCAAGGTCAAATAATGCTTTCATGTCCTCAATGCTGCCAATACCACCACCTACGGCAAAGGGAACAGTTACCACTTCACAGACCTTTCTTACCCATTCTAACCTTGTTTTTCTACTCTCCATAGTGGCAAATATGTCCAGGAAGACAATCTCATCAGCACCCTCTCTGCAGTAGGCTGCCGCCCCCTCGACCGGATCACGGGCATCCCTCAGGTTAACAAAGTTTACTCCCTTGACTACCCTGCCCTCCTTCACATCAAGACAGGGTACGATTTTAACTTCTTTCATCTCGCAGCTCCCTAAATCTGATTAGTTCTCTATACTCCATGACGGTGCTCATGGCATGGTTCACTGCTTCTATGCCAGCCTCTTCCGCAGCCGCTACCGGATTCAACCCGCCAAGCAGAATCATCCCAATCTTGTTAAGCTCTACTGGCACCTCACACACTGCCTCACTGGTATTCCCCATTAAGAACAGGCTCCCAAGTCCGGCCTCTCTGAGTCTAGTTATTACCTCCTCGGCTATTGGACGACAGATGGCGGGTATCTCCCTGAAGTTAGCCAGAATCCGCCCCTGTCCTCTCTTAGCTGCCTCCTGAACGTCAGTCATCCTAGCCCTAATGAATACCTCGGAAGGGTCCAGGGAGCAACCAGTGTAGTAGATAAGTTCAACGAAGCGGATGGGTTTGTGATTTTGAATCTGCAGTATGCCACCGAATCGAGAGTCCATAGGAACACCCGCCTTTAATAAGGAGCCATTAATCACGATGCTGCAAACAGTGGCAAGTCCCATCTTTCCCTGTGGAACGACCAGTCCCCCCAGTTGCCCTCCTCCAGAAGCTACTGCTACCAGATCGCTTGCGCATAGTCCTGCTTCAAAAACAGGACTCATTGCGTGGAGCGCTTTGCTGAACCTCTCTTCTGGGAAAAAAGATACGTTGACCGGAATCGAGCCGCAGTGTTTCTCGTAGTCGAAGGTCGTGCGGAACGCAAGCAATTCAATCCTGGAGATAGCAAAGCCGACTTTATCGGCAACCAGAGCACACTTTACCTCCTCAATACCCCGTTCAGTGAGAGTACGCCCATAACGGCGCCCTACCAGCTGTGTCAGTCCGCGCTCATCCATGAACTTGAGGTGATATCTCACGGCTCGTTCGCCCAATTCGACCCCGCGGTCCTTCAAGCACTGGGCGATTAGCCTCGATCCCAATGGTGTCTGGGAATCGCTCAGAATTTTTAGGATGGAAACTACTTTTCTCTCAACATCCTGTGTCTCAAATCCTATTTGTCGCATATAACTAAAGGAAACCACTTTCCGAATACTTATTCTAAGTTATCCTGGAGAATTTGGCAACTCCTAGTGGCCAGAAAAATTAGTGAAATTAGCAAAAACTGCAACTATTTGACAATGCAACTTAGAATACAGGTGGCATAGGGATATTGTTTTTACCTTCCCATTACTCTTTCATAGGAGCGATTTGCTTGCCAATGTTCAGAAGATTAGTGGATTGTGTGAAAGGCAAGTTACCAAGCCAGTAACTAAATCAGGTAAAGGACTGCCACCGGTAGGTGTAGCAATTCAAGATTATCTGACAGAGCAAGATGTTCACAAGATGGCTAGATTAGCTACATCTGAAAGGAACAGGTTGTTAGTCTTGCTGCTCTTTTACTCAGCTTTAAGAATCAGAGAAGCATTATCTTTGACACCAAGTAACTTATTGACGGAGGAGAGTCATATCAAACTAATTCAGAGTAAGACAAAGCAAAGCCACGAAGTCGGGCTACCACGATGGCTAACTAACAAGTTAGCATCTTACATTAAGAATAGCAGGATTCTCAATAAGGAACTCATCTTCCCAATCAGTCCTGTAACATCCTGGCAACTTGTTAGGAGCTACGGGCATAAGATTGGTAAGAAGCATGTCTATCCTCACTTGTTCAGACATAGCCGAGCCATCGACCTTGCCAGAAAGCTAGGCAAGGAAACAGAGGTATCACGACACCTTGGACACGTATCCGATGCTACCGTCAAAACCTATTTCCGTTTTCTGTCTGAAGGACAAGTAGCTGATAAAGTGGTTGAGCTTGATGAAAAGCAAAGGTAACTATCCCTTCGAGGCAAGTGCACGTAAACAGAATGTTATGATTAGCTTTGTTTAGGGGAATGGTCTGTCAATCCTTTGGCCACTGATTCAAATCCAGTCGCTGCCACTTATTTTTATTTCGATTTCACTATTTTGGGAATTCCTATCCATCTTGGCGTTTTATTCATATACTCACGGTAGGCTTCGCCCTATTTCTCAAGGCAGTAGCGTTCTTCATCGGTTACAGAGAAGTTTACCAAGACTGCCCATATGATTACAGCTAATAGGAAAATCCAGGAAGCTGAAGCTATGCCAACACTCAGATATGTCAATAGTATTGCTACATAACCCGGGTGTCTTGAGTAACGATATATTCCTTTTGTAACAGGCTTATTCATTGGGGTCGCGGCGAAGTTAAATATAGCAAAGATATTCATGATTAAGCTTAACAGAAAAACGGCAAGACCTATATAGAACCATATAGTATCTAATTGAAGTGGCAGGAAAATAGAATACGCTGTGGTCAGAAGCCATAGTGGCATGGATATGTAGCCGGCTATTCTATGCGCATAGGTAGCCTTCATATCAGGAGGCTCACCCATTCTCTGGTATAGTTCCTTGCTTAGTAGCCTGATTCCAAAGTTCTGTATGACTAGCCAGATCATGAAAATCCAGGCATTCCATAGACCTATTTCGAAAGCTGGTAAAAGTGACATAGTTCACCTCCATCCAGTCAACGTCTCGTGATTATAGCACCGCCGTTATCTTGAGCCTATATGGTTAAATTACAGCTAAACTCTATCCTACATCCCTCTTGACTTTCCCCCAATAGCCTTCAAAGTGCTACCATTACGATTACGATGTATACTGTGGCTGATGAGTAAAGCTGAAATAGATTTGGAAGGAAGGAGGGATACATGAAAGAACTATTTACAAAGTCCTTTATTGGAGCACTCATAATTACAGTTATCTCCGCCTTAATAATTGTAGGTGGAGTCTATGCCTACGATGTCTTTTGGTCTGGCAAGGCGGTAATAACTATTGAGTCTCCTAGCGGTAGTGGTCATTTAGAAATCATACAGATTTCTACTGACAAGGGGACATGGAATGAATCCGCTAAAACATGGACGGTCTCTATTCCAAGAGGAGGTAGTGGCAGCCTAAATATCGAACTTAAGAACACCGGCGGCGACTTTGTTGTAGTTAGTTGCTACGTGTCGAACGGAAATCCTGCATCTGGAGTTACTGTTTATCCGAGGGACCAGGAGCAGGTGCTAGCCGCAGGCGCAGGCACGATGATACAATTTTATGTTGTAGCGAGCACTGACGCACAACCAGGAACTTTACCTGAAATTGAACTGCAAATAAGAATGTAGTCGGCAAATGCAAAGACTATTAACGAAATCTCTAATAATCAAGGTGCTGGCACTCGGAACCGTCTTTGCTTTCGTAATCGCAGGCGGAGTTTACGCTTATGAGACTTTGTGGTCAGGCAAGGTATACATCACGGTGACCGGCCCTGCAGCAACTATAAACTGGAGTTGCCCCATTGGCGGTCAGGCATTAATCGCTCCTTATCCCGTTAATGGAAGACCATTGTTGACTGCTTCTGCCCCTTGCTCAGGGATAACTGCGTCTGATAGCGCTCAATTGTGGGGTATTTACTACCTGGATGAGACTACCGGCACATGGCTTTACTACATTCCTGGCTTCACTAGCAGTATGCTAACTCAGCTTGAGCCAGGCAAATACTATTATGTGGTAGTCTCGCAGGCTTGTACCCTGATAATTCCACAGTAAGGGATACTTAATTGCTCCAGCAACTGCTACCATCACTGTTATAATGTATACTTTGCCTGATGGACAGTTAGCCAGGCGGATTTCGCAAGAACACAGAAAACGATAAATGGAGGTGACATATGTATCTCTATGAAGCCATCAGGCAAGTGCTTGAAGCAAATGGTAATGTGCCGATGAGAATTGAGGATATTGCAAATGCTATTAACCAAAGGGGGCTTTTTGTTACAGATGCCCGGAAGGTAGGATGGAGAGCCGTGGGTGATATTGCAAAAAGCACAGCCCCACAGTTTGAGGTGCTCATAAGATTAAGGAACTAATAGCCCAGCCAGTGGATTTGGAGATAAGAGTTTAAGGACTCAATAGCGAGCAGTGCTTTAGAGATAGAAGATGAAATACTGTCCTGATTGTGGCACCAAAGTAGAAGAAAGGATGAAATTTTGCCCTGAATGTGGTCAGAGGCTTATTGTCGAGGAAAGAGAACCAGCACAAGAAAAGCTTAAAGATGTCAGGACTAGCACCGTTATAGTTGAGCAAGCTGACCCGACATATTACTCAGATGAAAAGGGAGTTCGCATTACTGCAACTAGGCTAATCATTGCCTCAACGACTTATGCTATGGCAAATATCACTTCAATTAGCACTGAAACAGTTCCTCCTAACCGAACTCCAGGAATTATTTTCTGTATTATTGGTTTTTTTATCTCGGCTTTCTGTGCAGTTTTTAATTCACAAGGTGGAATTCTAATTGGCGTTTTTCTGCTAATAGCAGGAATAATATTGGCTGCCGTAGTCAAGCCAACCTATCGTCTAAAGGTCACAAGCGCATCGGGAGAAGAAAGCCCGCTGTCTTCAAAAGATAGGATGTATATCAACGGGGTGGCAGTTGCTGTAAACGAGGCGCTAATCAAGCGGGGATAGGGAAGTTTGGAGGAGAAAAACAATGGCAACAGCTTTTTGTATGAAGTGTAAGAAAAAGGTGGAGATAAAGAATCCATCCCTGATGACTGTGGAAGGTGTCCAGCAAATAAATGGGGTTTGTCCCGTTTGTGGTGCAAGGATATTCCGAGTAGGGAAGACTTAAACATTGATAGACTGAGGTAGGTGGTTCTCAAGCAAGCCCAGTCAGTAGATTTGGAAAGGAGAGCAAATATGAAGAAAGACAACCAAGATACATTCGCACGAGCATATGCGATGCTTCAATCGCTCCGTCAGAATGTTGATAAGCTAACCTCGGTTGAAGAGATATATGTAAACGAATACCATGCTGCACTTGATATATTAGAAAACACTGGAATAGATGTTACTCAGTTCCGCATCCCTCCTTCAGAGGTACAGCCCCGGCTCACTTCTTGGTATTATGATGGTTCAGAAACCCCCGGAGCCTACTCGAAGGAAAAGTATGTCCCCAAAGAACTACTATTGACTAAACTGGACGCAGTGCTTTTGTATTTCGACATCACTCATTCAGAAGAGCCTAGGAAAATCGGTTTCTCTACCTGATAAGTCGTAGGGTTCCTTTGGTCATCCCCAATAGCCAAATCCCTTCTCGTGGTTTAGACGAAAAGCCAAGCCAACTTACCACTATAGCTAGGAACAAACTCAGCCTAATGGATTAGCCTAAAGTATTTATATGTGTTTAGCTTTGTCCGTCTCAGCCACAAAGCTATAGAGCTTATTCTCTGGTAAATTATTAACCTCATTGACTCCTAGGATCTTAACCAAGCAGCTTTGGTAGATCAGGCGCTACGGCGCATTCCTAAAGCTATGAAAGCATCCAGCTAATATGATTCTATGAGTTAAAGGAATAAAAATGGTAGCTGCTAATAAACAGCTACCCAAATACAGGAGGTTAAGTTACGACAAAGCTAAGCTTTGTCATGCTGGTAAGAGAACCAACCCAGCATAATCAGGGTATCTGAGTGCAAATGTCTCCCAGTTCAGATTTGACAATTCCCTCAACCTGTTCTTTTGTGATGCTCTCGGGAACTATTACGGGCTTGCCATAGTGTTCACATTGCTTAATTGACATATACACCTCCTATTATTCGTAGCATTTCTTGCATCTCAGTTTGTAGACGCCCGGGAGGAATACCGGCTTTCTTCAATAAGTTTCCGAAATTTTTTTCTAAAAAATGGTAATAATCTCCTGGCGCAAACGCCGGTGCGTCTTGACAAATGATGTTACTGATGGTAGCATTGCGGTATGCGGCAACCGATTACCGCTCAATCATTACAAGAAGGCAATGAAATGAAGAGAGTCTATGTTAAGGAACAGGTTTGTATGGGCTGCCACCTCTGCGAGGTGTATTGCCAGCTACAACATGCACGGTCGAGGGACTTGATAAAGGCATTCAAAAGGGAGTCACCACGTCCTTTGCCAAGACTCCGGGTGGAGGAAAAAGGGGCAGTATCCTTCTCAGTGCGTTGTCAGCAATGTGATGAAGCTCCATGTGTTCAAGCCTGCCTTACTGGTGCTCTTACTCGTGATCCTGTGAGCTTTGTGATCGAGGTAGAACAGGAGCGGTGTATTGGTTGCTGGACATGCTTGCTGGTTTGCCCGCTCGGTGCGATAAGACAGGATACAGAACAAAAAAAGGTACTTAAATGCGACCTTTGCCAAGGAGAGGAGATCCCAGTGTGTGTTGCCAATTGCCCTAATGAGGCGTTGGTATATCAATAAATTTGACGGAGGTGCACGATGTCTTACAATTGGGGACCACACTATATCATTCCTTCAGAGGTATTTAAAAGCTATTCAGGTGCTATTCGACTGCGGGAAGAATTTGACGAAGACCTGCTACATAGAGAGTTACAAGAATTGGGTCTCGCGGGACCTATTGTGAGGGTAACCAACCCTTGGTACTATCGTAAGAAGAATACGGATACATGGATTAAGATCGGGGAGTCTGAGGACAGGCAGGAAAATTTCCCGGTGAGGTGGGACACAATGAGTTTGGAAAATGGGCAACATGAAGTACTGGGATTAATGCACGTCTTTGTCAAAAAAGATAGTGAAGAAAAAGCTATTGCCCGGGTAAACATAGTGGAAGTCACTGTCGAGAACTAAAGCATCGTAAAAGGAGGCCCTCCCAACCCCTCTCCTTATTTGGCAAGGGGCGTGAGGAAAGGACACTGGATGATTGCCATAATCGACTATGGTGCTGGTAATCTACGCAGCGTGGTTAATGCCATCAGCAAATTGGGCTACCAAGCGAAGGTAACCAGTAACCCCGACGAGATGCTTACTGCCCAGGCGGTTATTCTGCCTGGGGTGGGAGCTGCGGCTGACACGATGGCCAACCTGAAGAGACTGGGACTGGTCAGCCCGATTCGGCACTTTATTGCCGAGGGCCGACCCTTCTTCGGTGTTTGTATTGGGCTACAGATTTTGTTTACAGTCACCGAAGAGGGCGGTTGGCACGAGTGTCTAGATATTATCCACGGAACGGTACGCAGGCTTCCTCCCGGGTTAAAGATTCCTCACATGGGCTGGAATCAGGTAAAGCAAAAGATTTCTCACCCAATTTTCAGTGGCATACCTGATGAAGCTGACTTCTACTTTGTGCACAGCTATCATGTCGAGCCGAATGATAGGTCGCTGGTTGCCGGCGAAACCGAATATGGTGTCTCGATATGCAGTGTTATTGCCCAAGGCAATTTGGTAGCGACTCAGTTTCACCCGGAAAAGAGTGGTGAGGTCGGGCTCAAGATCTATGACAATTTCATCAAAATTGCCCTAGGAGCGAAGGTAAGCAGAGGGAGAGGTTTATAGAGAAAAGGAGGCCCTCCCCTCAACCCACCTTATTTGGCAAGGGGCGTGTGGGAACAGATGGCAAAGATAGAGAAAACGAAGTATTTGATTATCGGGAACTCTGCCGGTGGTATCGGTGCTGCTGAAGCTATCCGTGAGGTGGATAAGGCTGGCGCAATCACTATCATCTCCGATGAGCCCTATCCCGCGTACTCGAGGCCACTCATCTCAGAGTACTTGGTTAACAGGTGTCCTCTGGAGAGGATGCTATTTCGCCCACCCGATTTCTACGAGAAGAGCAACATCCAAACTGTCTTCGGTGAGAAAGTAATGCAGGTCAATTTCAATGAGTATATTGTGACCCTGAAACAAGTTCAGGGGAAAAGCGGACGAACGCTAACTTGGCAGAAATTACTGCTTGCCACCGGCGGCTTACCTATTGTTCCCAAGATAGATGGTATCGGGTTAAAAGGAGTCTTCACCTTCACAAAGCTCGATGATGCCAAGGCAATCGACGAGTTCCTGAATCCCCTGAAACAAGTTCAGGGCCGGAGGAAGGTGAGAGCTGTTGTCATTGGCGGTGGTCTCATTGGGGTGAGTGTAACTGAAGCACTGGTAAAGCGAGGGGTTGAGGTTAAAATCGTTGAGATGAAGGAACGGGTTCTAAGCACCATCCTTGATGAAGAGGCATCCGCTCTGGAGGAGAAGGCTCTGACACAGGCTGGCGTTGAAATAATAACCGGGCATACGGTGGGCAATATCGGCACCCTGAATCTAGTTCAGGGCACTGGTGTCGACCTAGATGACACCCGACCGATACCCTGTGAGGTGGTAATTGTAGCTATTGGCGTTCAGCCACGCGTTGAACTCGTGTCTGAAAGCGGGATAAAGACAAACCGTGGCATAGTCGTTGACCGCCATATGGCCACATCTAGGATTGATGTCTACGCCTGCGGGGATGTGGCCGAGGCTTATGATTTCGTCTACGGTGAGAATCGGCTCACTCCTATCTGGCCTAATGCCTACCTGGGAGGAAGGATTGCTGGCTTAAATATGGCTGGTATTCCAACTGAGTATCAGGGTGGGACAGCAATGAATGCCATGAAATACTTTGGAATAAATATTGTCTCGGCAGGCATGGTAATCCCACCCGATGATAGCTACGAAGTAATTAGCTCCAAGCACGACCATGTCTACAAGAAGGTGGTATTAAAGGACCGGCTGATAGTAGGTATGGTCTTCAGTGGTGACATTGAGAAGTCAGGCATTATCTACAATTTGATGAAGGACAGGGTAAATGTCGACAGCTTTAAGCAAGCTCTGGTTGGTGACGATTTTGGTCTGAGTTCTCTTCCTGAAGAGATCTGGCGACCGCGATTAGCAATACCACCATCAATGTCAGCCTCATTGGTAACTTCTGTGAAACAGCCTGAGGAGATGCTCGTAGGCGAGTAGCATTCGCATTCTAGGAGGAACTGCCATGAAAGACCTTAGACGAGTAAGTGACCCTTACCAGGATGACAAGATAATTGACGCCTGCTCCATATTTGGAGCCATGGATACTTCAGGCAGGAGATTCTCCGGAGAGGGTGTCATCAGGGCTATTGCCAATATGCATGACCGCGGCAATGGTCTGGGTGGCGGATTTGCTATCTACGGCCTATACCCCGAATATGCTGACTTCTATGCCTTCCACATTATGTACCTCAGTCAGAAGGGACAGCAAGAAACAGAGGCATTTCTCCAGGCAAATTTTGATATAACTTACCAAGAGGAGGTGCCAACCCGACCAACACCAAGGATTGCGAACCCTCCAGTGGTATGGCGCTACTTTCTTGAGATAGGTCGGCATCGCCCTGAACTTAATTCAGGGAATTCGGAGGATGATTACATTGTGGACAGGGTGATGGAGATAAATACGCGGTTGTGCGATAGCTTTGTCTTTTCCAGTGGTAAGAATATGGCTGTATTCAAGGGCGTAGGCTACCCTGAGGAGATAGCTGACTACTTCTGCCTTGAGCAATATACCGGTTACCTGTGGACAGCACATGGGAGATTCCCCACCAATACGCCTGGCTGGTGGGGTGGTGCTCACCCATTCTGTATTCTGGACTGGACAGTGGTTCATAATGGTGAGATTTCATCCTATGGTATAAATCGCCGCTACTTAGAACAGTTCGGCTATCATTGCACGATGCAAACAGATACTGAAGTAGTGGCGTATGCTGTTGACTTGCTCATGCGCCGGCACAATCTACCACTAGAGATAGTAGCCAAGATACTGGCACCACCCTTCTGGAGTGATATCGAACGTATGCCACTAGACAGGCAGAAGCTAATGCGAGCTCTGCGTCAGGTATATGGTAGCTTACTCTTAAACGGGCCGTTTACGGTAATAGTTGCTCATCATGGTGAAATGATCGGGTTGACCGACCGTATCAGGTTACGACCCCTAACCGTTGGAGAAAGGGGTGACATGTTGTATCTTTCGTCTGAGGAGTCTGCTATCCGCCTGATATGTTCTGAACTGGACCGAGCGTGGATTCCTATGGGTGGCGAGCCGGTTGTAGGCAGGCTGAAAGTTGCGGTGAGCCGAAGCCATGACCCTGAACTAGATTCAGGGGAAGGGGAAGCGTGGCAATCCCCAGCCGCAACCTACAGATAATAACTGATAGCTAATAGCTGATAACTGAGTGATGAAATGCTGACCAAAAGAATTATCCCTTGCCTTGATGTGAAAGAGGGCCGGGTAGTAAAAGGAAAAAGCTTTATCGCGTTACGCGATGCTGGTGACCCGGTGGAGCTAGCCAGTTTCTACTACAAAGAAGGTGCTGATGAACTGGTCTTTCTGGACATAATGGCTACACCTGAAGGACGTGACACTATGGTTGATATTGTGGAGCGTATCTCAGAGAAGGTGTTTATACCGCTGACTGTGGGTGGTGGCCTGCGCAGCATTAGTGATATGCGACGTATGTTGTTGGCCGGAGCGGATAAGGTCTCAATAAACACGGCAGCTGTGTTTAGTCCCGACTTGATTAGAAAAAGCGCTGATAAATTCGGCAGCCAATGCGTTGTGGTCGCGATAGATGCCAAACGAGTGGATGGAAGCCCTGAATCAAGTTCAGGGCAACCTAAGTGGGAAGTCTATACCCATAGTGGCCAGAAACCCAGTGGGCTTGACGCTCTCGATTGGGCAAGGCGGGCAGTAGCACTCGGTGCTGGCGAAGTGTTGCTTACCAGCATGGATGCCGATGGACATCGGGCAGGATATGACACCCAACTTACCCGCACTGTTTCTGAAGTGGTTAGCGTGCCGGTTATTGCCAGTGGTGGTGCTGGCACTCCAGAAGACCTGTATCAAGCACTGGTCTCAGGCAAAGCGGATGCAGTTTTGGCAGCCAGCATCTTCCACTACGGAATTTACTCCATCCGAGAGACAAAGGAATACCTGGCAAGACGGGGAATTCCGATACGTCCTGAACTTAATTCAGGATAAGGGGAGAGCAGTGAAGACCTATTTGGCACCAAAATTTTTAGTAAGAAGAGACTCTGAGCGATGTATACAGTGTCAGGTTTGTGTCAACCAGTGTACCTTTGACACCCACTACTATGATACCGAAGACGGCGAGGTAAGGAGTCGAGAGGAGAACTGTGTCGGGTGCCATCGCTGCGTGCTCTTTTGCCCTACCCGGGCGCTGACTATTAGCCGAAACCCACTAGACTATCGGGAGAACTATAACTGGCGTCCCGAGGTTATTGAGGATATCCTTAAGCAAGCAGAGACTGGTGGGGTACTCCTTACCGGGATGGGCGATGACAAAGGCCAGCGCATTTACTGGGACCATCTGGTGCTTAACGCCAGCCAGGTGACCAACCCATCCATTGACCCACTCCGTGAGCCAATGGAGCTTATCACTTATCTGGGGCGAAAACCCGACCAAGTTGCCCTGAATCAAGTTCAGGGCGAACCGGGTTCTTTCAACCTGAAGACAGAACTAGCTCCCCAGGTAAAACTGGAGGTTCCCGTGATGTTTGCTGCCATGTCCTATGGCGCGGTAAGCCTGAACGTGCACGAGTCACTAGCCAGAGCAGCCACTGAAATGGGTACCCTGTGGAACACTGGTGAAGGAGGGCTTCACCCCAAGCTATACAGGTATGGCAATAATACTATCGTTCAGGTAGCGTCGGGACGCTTTGGTGTCCATCCTGAGTACCTCGATGTGGCCAAAATAATCGAGATTAAAATTGGCCAGGGTGCCAAGCCTGGAATTGGTGGACACCTTCCAGGAGAGAAGGTAAGTGCCGAGGTATCGTTGACCCGGATGATTCCCCAGGGCACCGACGCCCTATCGCCGGCACCGCAGCATGATATCTACTCCATTGAGGACCTGGCGCAGCTTATATATGCTCTGAAGGAGGCAACAAACTATACTAAGCCGATATCGGTGAAGATTGCCGCTGTGCACAACTCAGCCGCGATTGCCAGCGGCATGGTCCGAGCTGGCGCTGACATCATTGTTCTTGATGGTCTAAGGGGAGCTACTGGCGCCGCTCCCAAGATCATTCGGGACAATGTAGGGATCCCTGTTGAGATGGCACTGGCTTCAGTGGATAGCCGTTTGCGCCAGGAGGGCATTCGAAATCAAGCTTCCATTGTGGTCTCTGGTGGTATCAGAAATAGTGGTGATGTAGCCAAGGCCATTGCTCTAGGTGCCGATGCTGTTTACATCGGTACAGCAGCCTTAGTTGCCTTGGGTTGCACTGTCTGCCAACAATGCCATACCGGCAAGTGTGCCTGGGGCATCTGTACTACTGACCTCCGCCTGACGAAGAGGGTGAATCCTGAGATTGGTGCCCGCCGGCTAGCTAACCTGCTTCGTGGCTGGAGCATTGAGATTAAGGATATACTTGGTGGTCTGGGAGTCAACGCCGTGGAGAGCCTGCGCGGCAACCGTTTACACCTTAGGGGCATCGGGCTTACTGATACTGAACTCGAAATTCTGGGAGTAAAGATGGTGGGGAGTTAAAATGACAGAAGAGAGAGCCCCAAATGTCATTGCGACACGAATATCCTCTCCCTTGGCGTCTCCTCCTCAATCTCCAACACTAAGAATAGATGCCGCTGGCGTTTACTATCGGGAGCTTAATGCCAGGCTAAGGGAGCTAGTCTCAAATGGCACCAAGAGAATCGAGCTCCATAATGTTTATGGGCAGAGATACATCGGTACCGACCTGGACAGGCCAGTAGATATTGAGATATTTGGCGTTCCCGGTAATGACCTGGGGGCCTTCATGGATGGTCCCAGGATCATTGTCCACGGCAATGCTCAAGATGGCTGTGGCAATACCATGAACAGCGGCGAAATAATCATTCATGGCCATGCTGGGGACATTACTGGCTTATCAGCTAGAGGTGGGAAGATCTTTGTCCGGGATGATGTTGGCTATCGCGCTGGCATCCATATGAAAGAGTATCAGGATAAGAAGCCTGTGCTGGTTATCGGTGGCACTGCCCAGGACTTCTTAGGCGAATACATGGCCGGTGGTGTTTTGATTATACTGGGTCTGAACCCTTCGGGCTTGAGCCCTCAAGAGCCTGCCCTGAACAAAGTGAATGGGCGAAGCCTTGGTGAAGGCGAATGTCCCCTGAAACAAGTTCAGGGCAAGTTTATCGGCACTGGAATGCATGGTGGCGTCATCTATTTGAGAGGGAGTGTTAAAGATTTTCAACTGGGCAAGGAAGTAGGTATTGCTGAACTCGATGAAAAGGACCGTTTGGTCCT
>Ga0210016_1000722_pt1 | contig 29783 bp, 30 predicted proteins | sample CryGeyCG2014_300_FD_185454 | JGI IMG/M metagenome (GOLD analysis project Ga0210016, IMG submission 185454) | Groundwater microbial communities from aquifer - Crystal Geyser CG02_land_8/20/14_3.00 (SPAdes) (version 2) | ecosystem: Environmental > Aquatic > Deep subsurface > Groundwater | place...
ACAAAAACCAGTAGAGTCTTCCGACAAAAACTTTTCTCTCTCCGTCAACTCACTTTTCGGCATACAGAAGTATAATACTAGGTAAGTGTAGACTTATCTTGACTCAATTTGACAAGCTAGAAAATAAATTCAAGATAATTTTCCCTGGAGACCAAAGAAACTTCCTTTTTATAAGCCTCTCTAAAGGCTTTCGGGGTTCTTATTTTTTTATCTTTCCACTTAAATTCAAAGGCGGAAAGACCTGTTCCCTCAATCTCAATCCAATCAATCTCCGCTTTCTCATATGTCCGCCAGAAATAATAGCTTTTCTGAATCTTCAAATATTCATGTTTTTTCATCCTTTCAACCGCGAGAAAATTTTCCCACAATGCCCCTGTATCTGGCCTTGAATCTAAAGGTAAAAATTGGTCGATAACCGCATTTCTGATTCCCAGATCCCAGAAATAATACTTTTTGCTTTTGACAAGCTTCTTTCTCAAGTTTTTTGAAAATGACGGCAGTTCAAAAATAATAAAAATCTGCTTCAATAAAGATAAATATCTACTCACGGTCTTGACGTCTACTCATTCCACAAATGGATCTTCTGCGGTGAAGTCCCCGTTGCCAAGATTTGACAATCAAAAATAACCCTGCTAAAATCACATCGTGACTAAAAATAACCCTGCTAAAATTGATGATTTATATATAAACAGGCACCTGGAGGCCAAAATTTGGCCGTATATAAACAAAAAAGAAATTATCGCCATCACGGGGCCCAGGCAGGCAGGAAAGACCACTTTTCTGAACCACTTATTTGAAAACATAAGTAAAACCAAAAAGTGCCAATTTCTAACCTTTGAAAAGCGGCCCGATCTCGAAATTTTTGAGAGGGACATAGAAATTTTTAAAAAACTCTACGTTTTACCTAACGAGGTATTAATTATAGATGAAGTTCAATATGCCAAAGAAGCGGGGCAAAAATTAAAATATTTGTATGACACAACGGATGTAAAACTCTTTGTTTCAGGATCTTCAAGTTTAGAAATTAGAGACTTAGGTAAATATCTTGTCGGCAGAATCTTTAATTTTTCTCTTTATCCGTTCAATTTTTCAGAATTTCTGAACGCAAAAAATAACAATTTATATTCAGCAATAAATAAAAACTTATTAAGTTTAAATTTATTCATGAAAAAATCCTTTATTCAAAACTTGCAAATAAAAAGTGGTGAGGTAAATAAGCAACTATTGGAACTGTTCAAAGAATACTTGATATACGGCGGTTACCCCAGAGTCGTCACCTCTTTTGATAACAGGGAGAAGGGGTTAGTTTTGGCGAGCGTTATTGACAACTATCTAGTCAGAGAAATAAAGAGTCTTCTCCATTTAGCCTCAGATGACAATCTCTTAAAACTCGCCCAATTGTTATCTTTACAAATCGGAAACATGATCTCGTACAACGAGTTAGAATTATCCTCAAAACTTTCGTTCAGGGAAGTTAAAAAATACATTCAAATCTTAAAAGAAACTTTCATCTTAGATTTAGTGTTGCCTTTCTATCAAAACAGAAGAACTGAACTAACAAAAAACCCGAAAGTTTACTTTTTGGATACGGGTTTAAGAAATCAAACAATTGGAAATTTTTCGGAAGAAATCCAAAGAAACGATTTCGGACAACTGGCGGAAAATTATGTCTTTAACGTGTTAAAACAAAGCGAAAGTATAAAAAGGGTTAATTATTGGAGAACAAAGTCTCAAGCTGAAGTTGATTTCATAATTGAAACCGGTGGTCAAATTATTCCAATAGAAGCCAAATTCTCCCCCAGCAGGGGGGTTATTGGAAAAAGCCTCCATAGTTTTATTGATAAATATTCCCCCAAAACCGCCATCATCACCACTAACGACGATTTTTCAATCAAAAAAGTCAAGGGGTCTACAATATATTTTATCCCAATCTATCTGCTCATACCCTAATCAGGGTTTTATTTTTTTATCTTTCCCAAAAAACGCCAAATTCATGGAGTCTTGTCAATAGATTTATACTAAACTTGTGGAGAGGTTAAGAACTAAACTTGAGGAAAACGGCCTCTCCGGAAGTTATATCCAAACCCTAAGAGGAAAGGGGTATATCTTGAAAAACTAGCCCGGAATGGCTTGTGTTTATTTATCCAAAAAGCGTAGAATCGAATAGAATGATAAAAAAAGGGTTAATCGTATCGGGTATTTCGGCCATGAGGCCCGTCCATTGGATTAAAAACTTGTCAATATTTGCAGCGTTAGTCTTTACCGGCAACCTATTTCACGCAAAGTTCTTTGATGAAATTCTGCTTGCCTTTATTTCTTTTTGTTTTGTAACCTCAACAACATACATCATCAACGACATCTTTGACGCAAAATTGGATAGGCTTCACCCGACAAAAAGGGAGAGACCGATTGCATCAGGCAATTTGCCGGTTTTTCCCGCCGTAATCGAAGCGATTATTCTCTTTCTATTAGCCCTGCTTTTTGCATCAAGCCTACAGCCTCTTTTTTCATATATTATTTGGGGCTACCTTATTCTTCAGATTCTCTACAGCCTGGGGCTAAAAAATATTCCGATTTTGGATATTTTAATAATAGCAACCGGATTTATCTTGAGAGTATATTCGGGAGCACTGGTTATTAACGCCCATCTTTCTGTTTGGTTTCTTCTTTGTGTTGTTTCCGTAGCTCTTTTCCTAGCCTCAGGTAAAAGAAGGTCGGAATTCAATCTCTTAAAAGAAACTTCGGAAGTTACCAGAAAAAGTTTAACCCACTACAATAAAGAGCTTCTAAATTCATATGTCACCATGTTTGGAAATGCGGCCTGGGTTTCCTGGGCTCTTTTTACTTTTTTCGAAAGCCCCAAGGCATCCTTGGATCTTTGGCTATATTTGGCGGAACTATCTAAAACCACAACCATAAGCAAGCTTCTAATGATTACAATCCCGGTAGTTATCTTTGGAATCATGCGTTATGAGTACCTTATCTTCGCCGGGAAGTCCGAGTCCCCGGAAAAACTACTTTTGACAGATAAGGCACTAATTACGGCAGTTATCATCTGGACAACTCTAATTGTCTGGATTTTCTATGGGGGAGTGTCTGTCTAGATAATTTAATTTAGCTTCTTTGCATACTGGCCTGAAATCCAACCAAATTGACCAGTTTGGTATTCAATCTTGTACCATTTTGAATCTCCGCTTTCTTCAATTAAGACAAAAGTGTCTTTGGGGTTAACTCTGGCAACCTCGTCAGAATCGGTCGTTGCGGCAGACCTAACCCGCAAAAAACCATTGGGTGTTGAAAGAATTTCTATTTTTACTTCAGGTTTAGGCGTTGCCGCAGGAGTAGGAGTAGGCTCTAGCTTATTTACGTCTTTAATAAGTTTAACTATTAAAGTTAATTTATAACCCGGGATTGCCTTTACATTTACCGTTCTTTCTAAGTATCCGTTTAGACTGACTGCTATCTGATGTGCCGAAGCTGAGATTTGTGATGTCTTGTATGGAGCAAAACCGTAAGCTTTGCCGTCAATTGAAATTTGAGCCGAATCGGGATCCGTTACAACAGCAATGGAAGGACTCCTCTCCCCTGTTTTTTCAAAAGAAACAATTTCTCCTCCCGATAAATCAATGGTTTCCCCAAACTCTCTTTTAACAACAGTCTGAATTCCTGAACTTAAAAGAAGTCTTGTTTCAAATACAATCAAGGGTTTATCGGAAGCATCGGGTACCAGCTTTAAGTCAATTTCTCCCGGGCCAAAAGCTCCCGAATACGGCGTCTTGCCGACCTGAACGCTGTTAACAAATACTGTTGAAGAAGGAATCGTTTCGATTAAAATTCCGGCTTTTTTAGGTTTAATCTTTCCTGAAAGGAAAAATACAGCAAAAGAAACCAATAAAACAAAAAGAATAATTAAAGAAATCTTCAAAGCTTTATTCATTGTGATGTTGAGTGTAACAAAGATGGCTTTGTTTTTCAAAGCTGGATAGGTTAAAATAGTAGTACGATCGCGTGCCCGAGCGGTTTTAGGGGATGGTCTGCAAAACCATTTACGTGGGTTCGACTCCCACCGCGATCTCACAAATACCCTTGACATTCGTACTTCATTCGGAAATAATGAATTATGTATCGAGATCCCCGAGGGGGACATAACCGCAAAATGATTAATGAATCTTTTTTCAAGGATTGGTCCAGTGAAATGTCTTACGTTCTCGGATTAATCTTTTCCGATGGGGCGGTTGAAGACGTCCGTAAATCTTCAAGAACGTGTTATTTTACTATTTCCAGTAACGATAGATCACTATTGACCAAAGTTAGAAAAGCCCTCTCTTCAAATCACGTTATCTATTCCAAAAAACCTCGTGTAGTTAAATTTACTAGTGGAAAATCTTATCTCTGTCGGGAAAGTTTTATCCTTCGTGTAGGGAACAAAAAGATGTTCGATGACCTTGTTGATCTTGGCCTTACGCCCAGAAAATCATTGAAATTAGTGTTTCCCCGGGTTCCGCCTAGATATTTTAGTTACTTTCTAAGGGGTTATTTCGACGGTGACGGTTGCGTAATGACATGGGTACCTAAGGGCCAATTTGCCCATAGAGTGCTCGTTGCCTTTACAAGTGGCTGCAAAGATTTTTTGGAAACACTTTCAGAAAAACTGCATTCTTATATCAACATCGGGATCAAAAAAGTATATAAAAACGGAACCGCCTTTAATTTGGTTTATAGAAAAAAAGACGGTCTGAAAATACTTTCATTTATGTATAGAGAGCTTAATAAGGTTCCCTTTTTAGATAGAAAATACGCAATTTACAAGAAATATCTAGACGCTCTCCAAACTTGACCCCAGTAATAATTTCGCATTCATCTTTTTAATACTGTTCGTATACGACTCATGCCAAATTGTCACGGGGTCGGCGGGACGTAGATTTTTGCAAAAAACTGTACGTCCCTTGACTTTTTGGGTTTTATTAGTGTAGACTAGCCTCTCTCCCACCAATATGGTGGGATTTTAGTTTCTTGTGAGTCTTGCCCAATATGAGAAACGGAAGCAAAATTTCGCGGTTTTTCAGACGCTTGTTTGAAGCTAAAAGCGTAAAGCGTCTAGTTGGAACCAATCTTGCTGTAATGCTTGTCTTAGGCTCATTTGTACCAGCCCAGAGCGAGCAAATCCGGCCCGAATCAACTGTTATTCCAGAGGCCGAAGTTACTCTTTCTACGGTTACAAAAAGAACTATACAGTATCCGCTACAAGTGGGTTACATCAGTCAGGGATATTCCATCTTTCACCCCGCTCTTGATCTTGCAGCCCCGAGAGGAACCGAAGTTAAACCAATTAAAGACGGAGTTGTTGAGGATGTATCAAGATCGAGAGTCGGCTACGGAAATGCCATAATTATTAACCACGGTAACGGTATTAAATCTCTTTATGCTCATCTTTCAAAAATTAATGTTTCTAAAGGCGATAGAGTTACGCTTTTTGACACAATCGGAAACGTCGGAGCAACCGGACACTCCACCGGACCGCATCTTCATTTGGAAGTAAGGAAAAACGGAATTCCCATAAATCCTTTTGCGGTGCTTCCTACACTGGCCTCATCCAAACTCTAAACTTTGCCATAAATACCAGCTTGCAACGGTTCTCCACGGCTTCCAGTTCTTTTCGGCAAATTTAGATGCTTTAACCTTGTCCCACTTTTTATCGGTTACTTTCTCAAATCCCTTCTTTATTCCCAAATCTTCCATGGGAAAAATATCAGGCCTGCCCAGACTAAACATTAAAAACATCTCGGCTGTCCAATTACCTATTCCCTTTACTTTAATTAGTTCCTCAATAACCTCATCGTCAAATAACCCATTTAGTCTATCGATTCTAACTGAACCATCTTTTACCTTCAGTGCCAGATCCCGTATATATCTTGCTTTCGACCACGCCATTCCACAATTCCGAAGCGTTTGTTCACTTTGTTTAAGAATATTTCCTGGGGTTATTTTACCGTGAACCTTTTTCTCAAACCTGCCACGTATCGCAGACGCGGAAGCTCCTGAAAGCTGTTGACTAATTATCTCCCGCACCAACCCAGAAAAATAATCGCATTTCTTTCTAGGGGAGATATCACAGTGTCCCCACTTTTTAACAAGGGGTCCTATGTATTTATCTTTAAGAAGAAATTTTTCGGCTTTCCGCCACATGCCAAAATTATAACCTCCCAAAGGGTCTTGACAAGACCATATTATGTATTGTACCATTATGTACAGTGGTATGGATGGATTTGATTGGGATTTGGCAAACAAAACTAAAAACTGGGTAAAACACAAGGTTTCGATTAAGGAAAGTGAGAGGGTTTTCTTTAACAAACCTCTGGTAATAGCTAAAGATCCCAAGCGCTCTCAGATTGAATACAGATTTTCGGCTCTTGGAAAAACCGATGAGGATAGATTATTAGTAATATTTTTTACGGTACGGGGTAATAAAATCAGAGTAATTTCGGCAAGGGATATGAACAAAAAAGAAAGGCAGAAATATGAAAAACATAGCCAAAAAACTTAAGAAAATACCATCATTTAAAAATGAGGATGAGGAAAGAAATTTCTGGGACACTCATAGTGCAATCGATTATTTTGATTTTGATAATCCCATTAAGCTTGATCTATCTAAACTTAAACCCTCTACTAAACCAATAACTATACGTTTACCGGAAATGCTAATTGAAGATTTGAAAATACTGGCCAACAAAAGAGACGTCCCATATCAGTCCTTAATGAAAGTTCTTTTGGCCGAAAAAGTCCGCGAAGAGTTTCACCCCAAATATCAATAATCCATCCCGCCTTGAGGCATTTGAGGCATATCTTTCTTAGGTTCAATTATGTCGCAAATTAGACCTTCCGTGGTTATTACCATCCCTGCAACTGAAGCTGCGTTTTGTAATGCACTTCTAGTTACCTTAACAGGATCAATTATCCCCATCTTGGCCATTGAACCGAATTTGCCGGTCAGTACGTCATATCCGAAGTCTACTTCCTTAGAAGCAAGAACTTTCTTTAAAACGGCAAGTTCATCAGCTCCCGCATTTTTAACAAGCCACTTAATCGGTTCTTCTAAAGCTTCATATACTATATCGACTCCCGTTTGTTCATCTCCCCCTCGACTCCTTCGATTTCCACTCAGGATTATAATTTGCTCGGGGCCTTCAGCCTTCATTTTCTTAATCGCTTCTCTGGCCCTTAAGAAAGCTACTTCTCCTCCGGGTACGATTCCTTCCTCAATTGCAGCTTTGGTTGCCCCGACCGCATCCTTAACTCTTTCTTTCTTCTCGTTAAGTTCAAGCTCTGTTGCCGCTCCAACATTAATCTGAGCCACTCCTCCTGCAAGTTTGGCCAGCCTTTCCTCAAACTTCTCTTTGTCAAAATCAGAATCAGTTGTCTTTATTTGTTTCTTTATGGAAGCTATTCTTGCCTCAATTTGCGCCTTTTCTCCTTTTCCTCCGATGATTCTGGCATTATCTTTGTCTGCCCAAATTTTGTCGGCTCTTCCTAAATCATTTACCTCAATTCCCTCAAAAGTTCTTCCCGTATCTTCCGAAATTACGGTTCCTCCTGTTAATACGGCGATATCTTCAAGAGCTTCTTTCCTTCTATCACCAAATCCGGGAGCTTTAATAGCCAGAACATTAAATGTTCCTCTGAGTTTATTTACCACCAAGGTAGCTAGGGCTTCCCCCTCAACCTCATCGGCAATAATCACTAAATTCTTGGAAACTTTGACAAACTTTTCCAAAAAAGGTAAAAGATCCTGTATAGAGGCAATCTTTTTATCAGTTAAAAGAAGATATGCGTCCTCAATCTCGGCTTCCATCTTGTCGGGGTTTGTGACAAAGTAGGCTGAAGCATAACCCCTATCAAACTCCATTCCGTCTTTGTACTCGATATCAATTGTCAGCCCCTTGCCTTCCTCAACGGTTACTACCCCATCCCGGCCTACTTTATCTAAAGCCTCGGCAATCTTAGCCCCGATTTCACTATCTCCTGCAGAAATGGTTGCAACCTGAGTAATTTCTTCCCTACCCTTGATTGGTTTTGCCATCTTTTTTAGGTAGTCTACGACCGCCGCGACAGCTTTCTCAATTCCTTTTTTAACAATCATCGGATTGGATCCGGCGTCTATCTTCTTCATTCCCTTTTGGGTCAAAACTTGTGCAAGAAGAGTTGATGTTGTTGTTCCGTCTCCGGCCACATCATTTGTTTTGGAGGCTGCTTCCTTTACAAGCTGCGCTCCCATATTTTCAAACGGATCAGGTAGATCAATTTCTTTGGCAACGGAAACTCCGTCATGAACAATATTCGGAGCTCCCCACTTTTTATCTAAGGCGATATTTCTTCCCTTGGGGCCTAACGTAGTAACAACTGCTTTGGCCACAATATCAATTCCTTTTAGCAATGATGCTCTTGCGTCTTTTCCGAATTTAAGTTGTTTAGCCATAACGATCCGACTTCGCTCACCACGTCTTACGCCTCGACTGCTAAGACGTCCTCGAATTTAACAAATAGATATTCTTTATTATCAATCTTGACATCATTTCCTCCCCATTTTTTATAAATTACAGTGTCTCCGACTTTTACGGGAGAAGCCTTTTTTATTCCTTTTTCTGTAATTTCAGAAGAACCAACAGCCAAAACTTTTCCTTTTTGCGGTTTTTCGGAGGCACTATCCGGAAGATAAATTCCGGATGAAGTCTTAACTTCTTTTTCCAAAGGCTCAATTAAGATATAACCGGCCGTTGGTTTCAAATTTATCATTTTATGTGGCTTCATTTTGGCATTCCAATCTCTAGAGTGCTATTTTATATAAGTGGTTGCGGCTTGTCAAGGACCTTGCACGGAAGAAAGATTTTCTTATTCATTGGGCTCATATTTGAAATACCAACCCATATTCTCTGAAATCCGCATATCTGTCCCTTCCAAACTGGCCAGTATCCCGTCTATGTGAGAGTTGCGGATACCGAGCGCCTTGATCAAGTCCCATTTACTAATTCCTCCCGGGTAGTGTTCACAAATAATACGATAGGCCTTAAGGGTCTTTTCGCTGACTGCAAATTCTTTTGGACGAATGCTTCCTCCGATAAATCTTTCCATAAAAAAACCCGCTTTCTTATGCGGGATTAACCAATAGACTACAAACAATGTTATTCATTTTATCTGCCATTTTATAATTTATCCCGCGGCTAACGGGTTCTTATCTTGTATTTTCATACTAATACTATAAGTACCTATTGTCAAGAAGATTTAAAAACAGGAAGTGTACCCAAACAAATAAGATTTTTAAAAAAGTCATCATCTCTCTCTCCTTGTTTAAAAACTGCTGCGTGGGCTACAATTTTTCCCCCCACACTTTCAATCAACTCATCAGCCACCCGCATGGTTAGACCCGACGAAACCACATCATCCATAACCATGACATTCTTTCCTTTAAGGAAGGCTGCGTCATTCCCATCCAATATCAACCCTGGTTTATTATGTGAAGAAACCGGTGAAACCATGTAGCCATGGATATTTTTTCTACAAACAACATAGCGCTTTTTTCCTAAAATCCGGGTAATTTCATGCAAGAGAGGAACGACCTTGACTTCAGGGCCAACCAAAATATCAAAATCGACCTTTGTTAATTTTTTTACCATCCTCGAGGCTATTACCGCCACCATCTCAGAATCCCCCAGAAGATTAAAAGAGGCTACTTTTATTCCTCTTCCTAAGCCTACAATAGGCAATTTTCTTTTAATGGTTCCAATTTTAAGCAGATAAAAGTTCATTAATCTCCTTTCCCCAGTTTCTTGGGTGAAAAATAGCTTTATGTAAAGTGACTACTTCACGGGTAATTTTAGGCTTCATGTATAGGTATTGTAACTTGAAAGCCAACTTGTTAAACCAAGAAAGTAGAACGTAGAAAGTAGAATGTAGAATGGATTTTTGCATACTACGTACTACATACTGCATACTACTAAGTCTCACTGCCGAGGGCCAATAATCTAAAATCCATCTGTTTTTTTGCAAAAACCTTTGGTGGACATTTTCTTTATCTACAATCGGGACAACTTGGGCAATTTCGTGAGCCGAATAAATATTTCTGTCTTTTTTGCCCCAGCTGAGCGCAGATTCATCCAGCCAAATATTTAAACAAAGTTTATCTTTTTGGTCTTTGTCGTTCGGCTTCCTGACCGCATAATTCATCATTCTTAGTACCAAATATGAGGTGAGTCTCGTTAGCCAAAGCCTGTTTCTTTTGGTAATAATCATCAAATCAATATCCGATTCTTCTTTCGCATTATTCATAGCCAGAGCCCCGGTAATAAATACCCCCTTAACGGTTGGAAGTTTGGCTAATAAAGAAGCGTTTTTCTTAGCAATTTCAGTTTTTCTATTAGAAATTCTTTCTCTTAATGTCCTTTTATAAAGAAAGCTTTCCTTGTCCTTCAGGCAGTACAGTCCGTCTTTGTTTAAGACTTCTTTAGTCTTTTTAAATAAGGAGAGTCCTTTTTTTCCGACTCTCCATCTGATTATTTCCTTTACCTTTAGCGGATAATCGAAGATATCGTGATATAAGATAGAAGCAGTTTCGCTCGTGCCTAAAAACTCATTATCTTGCAATCCCATACTGCTTTAATACTTGTAATACCCCTTGGGCAACCGTAGGTAAAACATTTACCGCAGTACTTCTTGCATTGACCGCATTCACTGCGTCCTCAAAATATTTATTAATCAGAGAGTTTATTCCGGTTGGGCCGTCAAAAGTTCTCGATTGTAAATACCAGCTTCGTGCGTTTGGGGCTTGCGCAATAATCGATCCTAATATTGGATTATCTGTAAGTAAAGATGCCATGTCAACTCTCGGGTAAGCTTCCCCAAATTTTCTTTGACGGGATGCATTTGCATAAAGTTTTGAAAGCGAATCGCGGGATGAGATAAACTTTAAAAATTCCCAAGCAGCTGTTTTGTTCTTTCCTTTATTTGAAACCCCCTGCACCCAATAAGTTGCATAGGTGACGTCTTTTTGATTTGAACTTCCTTTTGCCAGTTGAGGAAGAGGAACGGTCTTAAAATTTAAAGAAGGATTAAGTTGTAAAATTTCAAAAACTCTCCAAGAGGGAGCAAAATACATTGCCAACCTGCCCCCGGCAAACATTGTCGTTGATGTCGGAAGGGAGGTATCCCAAACTCCATCTACAGATGAAAAATAAGTAAAATACGTTAATGCATCTTCCGCCAGTTTCCCAATAAGATTGGAAAGATCTACCCCATTTTGAAGCATCATTAAAGCTAATATTTCTTGCCAATGATCTACGTTTTCGGTTCTGCCTAAGGCTACTCCCGATTGAATAATCACCCCCTGATCGTCTTTTGTGGTTAATTCGATTGCCAAACTTCTTAAGTCATCCCAGGTTACGGGAGGATTCTTGCCGTAACTTGCAAAAATATCGTTGTTAATAAATAAAGCCAGGGCGTCATACCCCAAAGGGATTCCTAAAATTCCGGTTCCACTTGTCAAGTCGCTTACCATCACCGGATAGAAAACTTGGGAAAATTCTGAAGGGGTCATGACAGCTGCAGGAATAGGGTCAAGATAATTTTTAAACATCGGTACCCAAGAATTATGAAAGGTAAAGATATCGGGACCGGTTCCCTTAGCCAAAGCATTTGTAAGCCTTTCCCTGTAATCCTCCTTCGACTGGGCAACATACTTTATTTTTATTCTGGGATTCTTTGCCTCATACTCGGCAATTAAAGGAGAAATGGTGGCCTCATCTTCCCAAAGGCCCCACCAAACAATTTCTCCGGAAGAGGGTTTGATTGAAGTTTTTATTTTAATATAAATAAAAAAACCAAGGCCAAGAAGCACCAAAGCAAGAATAATTAAAATAAATGCTTTAGGAAAATTCTTTTTGGGTGTAGAAGTAACAACAACTTCTGGATTAATTTGGTCAGGCATATATCTTACTTCTAATGGTATCATATTTGTAAGGATGCTAAATAAGAATTTTTGGGATAATCCTAATATTAAAAACAAAAAAGAAAGATTCCTAATTTTTTTTGAATTATTAATTATTATTTTTTGCCTAACCAGCCTCGCCTTCACCGGAAGGATCTTTCCCAATACTTACGTTGCCGGCGTAAACCTAGGGGGCAAAAGCGAAAAACAAGCAATTGAAATCTTGGGACAAAAAGTACGCATTCCGGAAACAATTCGGCTCGTAAACTCAATCCAAACATTTGACATCACCCCTGATTCTATAGATCTCTCTTTAGATCTTAACGCCTCAGCCCAAAAGGCCTTAGGAATACATCGAACCGGAAATATTATTTACGACTTTGGACAAAGGATCCTTTCTTTCTTTAAACGAAAGGATTTGGGTCTTGAGCTAACCAAAAATGATGAAAGGTTTTATGATTTGATCGCGGTTATTTCCGATCAGGTCGAAACCTCTCCGTTTTACCCATCACTTAAGATTACAGATAACAAGGCAGTTTTGGATAAAGGAAGTGTTGGTTACGAACTTGATAAAAATTTATTGATGGCAAAAATTGGCTATAATTTCTCTTTTGCCAACGACTCAGATATTGAAATTCCGCTTCTTAAAATTGACCCCAGACTTAATCAAGAAGAGGAAGCAAGGTTTTTAAAAAGAGGGGAAAATTTGCTTAATAAAAAACTAACAATTTCATACGAAGATCAGACTTTTAACTACCAAAAAAATGATCTATTTAATCTACTTGATCCCAATAATACTTATAGCAACCAAAAGATTTCTGACATAATTAAGGGGGTTGCAGATAAATTAAACCGTGAACCCGTTAATTCTGTATTTGTTTTTGAAGAAGGAAGGGTTAAAGAGTTTACTCCGTCTAAAGATGGGGTGGAAGTAAACGAGGATCTTCTTTCCCAAATGATAGTCGGCAATTTAAGAACGCTGGAAGAAACCGATACCCAAGAATCAAAGATCGCGGTTCCGGTAAGCCTGACTCCCCCGCAAGTAACCACGTCGGACGTAAATAATTTAGGAATCAAAGAACTTATTGGCACAGGAGTCTCATATTTTGCCGGGTCGATCCCGGGAAGAATACACAATATAAATCTTGCTGCATCGAAGTTCATGGGGGTCTTGGTTGCTCCGGGAGAGACTTTTTCGTTTACCAAAACCGTTGGAGACATTTCAGCCCAAACAGGCTACAAACAAGCATATGTCATTTCAGGAGGCAAAACAATTCTTGGCGACGGCGGCGGAGTTTGTCAGGTTTCAACCACACTTTTTAGAGCCGCGCTTAATGCCGGACTTCCAATCTTAGAAAGAACGGCCCACGCCTATAGAGTCGGCTACTACGAACAATCCTTTCCTCCGGGACTTGACGCCACGGTTTATAGTCCGACGGTTGATTTAAAATTTAAAAATGACACCCCAAACCACATTCTAATTCAAACACGGGTAGACAACAAAAAAATGATGTTAACTTTTGAAATATACGGAACAAAAGACGGAAGAGTGGCGCAGGTTTCTAAGCCCCAAGTTACTAATCAAATTGCTCCGCCCCCCGACGTATACCAAGATGACCCCACCCTTCCCCAAGGTAAAATAACCCAAACCGAACATAAAGCTTGGGGGGCAACTGTAATTTTTAACTATGTGGTTGAAAGAGATGGAGAAATAATTTACAAAAAAACCTTTACTTCAAGATATCAGCCTTGGGCCGCAGTTTACCTTAGAGGTACGGCTAATGTACAATAGCCACATGCGAATCATCAAAGAAAACCCGAATATAATTAAGCTGGCTGTTGATGCATTAAAACAAGGCGGTTTAGTTATTTTCCCCAGCGAAACCACATATGGAATAGCAGCCGATGCTACAAACCCTATGGCTATAAAAAAATTAAATAATTATAAAAAAAGGCCTATTGGAAAACCATACTCTGTTGCCGTATCCAACATAAAAATGGCTGAGGAGTATGTAAGCCTAAACAATACGGCCAGAAACATCTACAAAGAATTTTTACCGGGTCCTGTCACGGTAGTCTCTTACGGAAAGCATAAACTGACAAAAGGGGTAGAATCAGAAACCGGCACCTTAGGAATTAGAATCTCAAGCTACGCTTTGGTTTGTCAAATAGTCAAAGACCTTAGAGTTCCCATAACTGCCACATCAGCTAATGCTTCATACATGAAACGTCCCTACAAGATATCAGATATCTTGGGCAACATCTCAGATAAACAAAAGGGTCTTGTAGATTTAATAATTGACGCGGGAGAGCTTCCGCACAACGAACCCTCAACGGTTATTGACACAACCCTGGACGACCCGGTTGCTCTCAGACAGGGAGAGATAAAATTCACAGACAAAAATGAAGTTCTTTCGAGAAGTGAGGAGAGTACTCAAAATATTGCCAAAGAATTATTCCAAAAGTACGAAAGTTACTTAGGTAAAAGGCCAATTATATTTGCCCTGATTGGAGAAATGGGAACAGGCAAAACCCAATTCACCAAAGGATTGGGGAAAGTTTTAGGAATAAAAGAGGAAATAGTCTCCCCCACTTTTAATTTGGTTAATACTTATACGCTATCACCTGTACGCTATACGCTAAATCATATTGATGCCTGGAGAATTCAAGGCCCTAAAGAACTGGAAACCTTAGGTTTTTTAAAAACGATTGAGGATAAAAACATGGTTATTGCAATAGAATGGGCCGATAGAGTTATGAGTGAAATAAAAAAACAAAGAGAACACGCACTAATTATTTGGGTAAAAATTAAGTATGGAAAGAAAGAAAATGAAAGATTAATTTCGTGGGGAACACTATGATTATTTTATCAATTGACACATCATGCGACGAAACTTCTGCGGCTGTTACAGATAAGACTAAAGTAATTTCTAATATTATTTGGTCCCAAGCTTCCCAGCATGCAGATTTTGGTGGCGTTATGCCGTCTCTGGCTCAAAGATTGCACAAAGAAAGAATTGATTGGGTCGTCGATCGCGCACTGTCCACGGCTCACTGTTCACTGTCCACCGACATCGATGCCATCGCGGTTACTGTCGGCCCGGGTCTTGCTATTTCACTTGAGGTTGGAATTTCAAAAGCCAAAGAGCTTGCGCAAAAATACAATGACATCCTCCCCGCTCTAAAGAGCGGGGTATCCCTCCAAAGGAGGATGACATATCAGCGTTCAATTCATCTCCGCAGTAAACTGCGGAGTGTTCTTGAATGCTGTTATAAACCCATTATTCCCGTCAATCACATTGAGGCACATCTTCTTAGCCCCCTCGCTTCACCGTCCACCGATCACCGTCCACCGACCACTTTCCCGGCCCTCGGTTTAGTTGTTTCGGGAGGAAATACCCAACTTATCCTAATTGAAAAAATAGGCAAATACAAAATACTTGCCCAAACCGTTGATGATGCTTTAGGAGAGGCTTTAGATAAAGCTGCCAGACTTTTGGGATTAGGATATCCCGGTGGAGCTATCTTGGAAAAAATCGCACGTGTGGGAAACCCTGATGCGTATACCCTACCCTCTCCCTTGATAGATGACAAAATCAAAAATAGATTTAGCTATTCGGGTTTGAAAACCGCAATGTATAGACTGATTGAAAAAGAAAAACCCTTAACGAAAGAAAAAATCTATAATCTCGCCGCCTCTTTTCAAGAAGTTGCCTTTGACCACATTCTTAATGTTTTATCTTATCAGATTAACCATCAGCCATTAGCCATTAGCCATTTCCTCCTTGGAGGAGGAGTTGCCAGCAACAATCTTCTTAGAAGTAAACTTAGAAAATTATTAAGACCTTATGAAATTACCTTGCATGTCCCCTACACCAAAAAACTTTGCGGCGACAATGCTGCCATGATTGGAGTTTGCGCATACTTGAAAAGTAGAAATGCTAAAAATCTAAATGCTAAATTAAAAAGTATCGACCGTGAACCAAGAATGAAAATTGCTTAACTCTGCAAAAAGCAACCATACGGTTGTAAACAAATTTTAAGTGGTATAATTTTTATAGATGAAGTTGTCACTTGATCAAAGAGGAATTGTTGCGCCGATTCTTACTCTTAAAAAGATTTCAGATATTTACTTTCCTGGAATTTGGGGCCTGACCTTAACTATTGTTTCAGTAAGCTTTTCCTTACTGACCCTTAGAAAGAAATAATCATGAATACAAACGATCTCATAAACATTTTCGCCTTTGCTACGCTTCTTACTGGTATATTGTTTATATTTATTTACTTTTTGATTAAAAGAAAGTAGTATTGAAGCATGAACATTCCTTTATTTATCATCGCATGGGGCGTTCTTCTCCTTGGTGCCAGCCTTCTATACTCTGCTGTCAAAAAATAGAACCTGACGGTTGTAAACAAGTCTGTATGGTAAAATACAAACATGGAACCGAGATACGACCACACCAAGGAGTCTAAAATTTACGATCTTTGGGAAAAATCCGGAGCCTTCTCTCCCTCACCGCCCACCAATCACCATTCACCGTTCACAATTATTATGCCTCCTCCTAATGCCAGCGATCCTTTGCATATCGGACATGCGCGGGAGGTAGCGACACAGGATATATTAATACGCTACCACCGAATGAAGGGTGGTCCGACTCTCTGGCTTCCGGGAGCAGACCATGCTGGAATAGAAACCCAGTTTGTTTTTGAAAAGAAATTAAAAGAAAAAGGTAAAAGCAGGTTTGATTTCGACCGTGATACTTTATACAAAATGATTTGGGACTACGCACAAAATAATAAATCATGTATGGAGAGTCAACTTAAAATTCTTGGGGCCTCTTGCGACTGGACAAGAAATAAATTTACATTGGACCCCGACATTATAAAGACTGTTTATCAGACATTTAAGAAAATGTTTGACGACGGGTTTATTTATCGAGGAGCCAAGATGGTAAATTACTGTCCTCGGTGCGGCACCAACTTCTCCCAACTTGAAGTAGAAACCGTTGAGAGAGAAGATCTTTTATATTTTATTGACTATGGAACAATAACTATTGCCACCACCCGCCCGGAAACAATTTTTGCTGACTGTGCTGTTGCAGTTAATCCTAAAGACAAAAGATACAAAAATTTAATCGGAAAAACCGCAAATATTCCGCTAATTAACCGCGCCATACCCATAATCGCAGATAAACTGGTTGATATCGCTACAGGAACAGGAGCTTTAAAAATAACCCCCGCTCATGATCCGATCGATTTTGAAATAGGAAAAGTACACAACCTTGCCTTTATTTCTGTAATCGATGAAAAAGGAAGAATGATAAATACCCCAAAAAAATACCTTGGCATGAAGGTTGAGTCCGCAAGAAAAGAAGTTGTTAAAGATCTTGAGGCCTCGGAAAAAATAATAAAGACGGAAAAGATAAAGCATATTGTCGGGACTTGCTATAGAGACCATGGTCTTATTGAACCAAAACCCTCCGAACAATGGTTCTTAAAGATTAAACCCTTAACAGAACCTGCTTTAAAGGCTATTGAAAAAGGAGAAATTAAATTCGCTGCAGCAAAGTATAAAAAAATTGCTATTTACTGGCTTAAAAACTTATATGATTGGAATATTTCAAGACAAATTGTTTGGGGTATACAAATACCCGCGTGGCACTGTGGCCAGTGTAAAAAATGGGTGATCACTGGTGGTGTTCAACCTAAAAAATGCGAAGGATGCGGGAATACTAAGCTGGTACAAGACACGGACACTTTTGATACTTGGTTCTCTTCTTCTCAGTGGCCTTTCGCTACGCTCAAGGCGAGCCCTTTCGCAGGCGACTTTGAATATTTTTACCCGACCACGGTTATGGACCCGTCATATGACATTCTTCCTTTTTGGGTTATAAGAATGATTATGTTGGGGCTTTATGTTACAAAGAAAGTTCCTTTTAAGCATGTTTTACTTCATGGTTTGGTAAGAGATAGGTTTGGCGTAAAAATCAGTAAATCTAAGGGGAATGTTATCGATCCTATTGAAATGATCAATAAATACGGCGCTGACGCATTAAGGGTTGCTTCAATTTGGGGTATTTTAGTCGAAAATGACAACTGTCTTTCAGAAGAAAACATTCGCGGCCAAAGAAATTTTGTTAACAAAATTTGGAACGCATCACGCTTTGTGATGCAATTTACAAAAACCGCCGACAAAAACGCATTGTTCGAATCCAAAATCAAGACCGTTATTCAAGAAGTTACAAACCACCTTGAAAATTTTCGTCTTAGCCAAGCGGCGGAATTCTTATATTCGGAATTTTGGCATTGGTATTGCGATGAAGCAATCGAAGAAGCCAAGCTTGGAAAAATAGGCGCAAATCAAATGCGCTCAGCGTTGGAAACTTTTCTTAAACTGCTTCATCCTTTTGTCCCTTTTGTCACCGAAGCTGTCTGGCAAGAAACTAAACTGGGGGGTCCAAAAGAATTGCTTATTAATTCCCCCTGGCCTAAAATCTAATTAATATTAAAAACGAAATTAACTTTTTTTACCTTTGTCTCTTTACCATAACCATTCTTTTTTTGTCTGCATTCGCGTTTAAACTTCACCTGATTAATTTAAAGGTTTTGGGTATTAAAACCGAAAACACAGTAAACGAAATGAAAACTTCAAATCAAATAAATTTCTGGAGAGAGTTTGTTTCACAAAATCCCGGGTACTATGAAGGCTGGATGGAACTATACAATCTTACGGGCGAAAGTAGTTATTTAAATAAAGCCAGAGAGATTGACCCCAACCGATAGTTATTCTTTCGGTTTTACTTCTTCCTCCGTCGGTTGACCTTCTTCTGCTACCGGAACTTCTCCTTCAACAACAGGAGCTTCCCCTTCAGTTGGAACTTCTACGGGAGGTGGAGCAACAACTTCCTCCTTTTGAGGAGGTTCAACCTTAACCAGAATTTCCTCCAAATCAGTCTTAACTTCAATTTTAGATTTATCAAACGGCAGATCTTTAACATGAATTGCCTGATCAACTTCGGAAAGCTTTGATATATCAATTTTAAATTTATCGGGAAGATCAGCTGGCAAAGCTTCAACTTCAATCTCGTCAAGATACTGAACAACCGTGCCGATGCTTTGTTTTTCAGCCGGGGATTCCCCAATAAGCTCAACCGGAACCCGAGCCTCGACCTTCTCTTTAAGATCAACCTGATGAAAATCGATATGAAGAAGTGCATCGGAAACGTGGTCTTTCTGAATGTTGGCTACAAGAACCGGGCGTTCGTTTATATAAAAAAGTCCCGTGTCTCCAACTTTCTTGTAGACATCAAGAAATTCCTTCAAGCTGATCTGTATCGGCTCAGATTTTATCTTCTTGCCGTAAATATTGGCGGGTAAAATCCCCATTTTTCTTAATAGTTTTACTTTCCTGCCAACCTCTTTTCTTACTTTTGCCTTTAATGTTATTTTTTCCATATAATTCGCGAATGAATATCTTTAGCGAATAAGGTATTATACCCGGGCTCAATCCTTAAATCAACGCCGGAAGGTGAATTATAAGTAACCGTCATCGGCTCAGCCGGTGTCCCGGCCTGCTTTCTAATATACATTTGATACTCACCCGCCCGATTCAAACTTAATGGTTGCACTGTTTGCCAGGAGATATTTACTGTTTTTGTTTGTCCCGGCATGAGCTCAAAATAGAAACCGACTTCTTTTCTTCCTGCAACTGTTTCAATATCTGGTTGTATAAGACCGTCTCCTACTTTGATAAATTCAAGAACTGAATTTAAAGGTACAACCAGCCTTGAATAAGTCTTATAAATGCCGCTATTCCCCATAGCCAAATTGGCGCTATTTTTATATGTTACAGAAAGGTTTTTCTTTATCAATCCTTCTTGCAAACCTACAGAAATATTGTATTTTCTTTCAATATAATAGTTAGATTTGTTAACTCCCAAATTTGCTTCAACCAAACCCAACAAATCCGAAAAGCAGTTGCCGCTACAATTTGGATAATTAAAAGCCCCATCCCAATTAAGATTGCTTAAAGCTTCTTTTACCAAGTTATTGTGCAAAAAAATCTGAATATGTCTTGCCTCAAGGTTATTATAAATAATTTTGGCTAATTTGGTCTTGTTGCTGTCTTTATTAAGAATAAGTGCATTGACCATTTCTTTTGAGAGAGCCGTAATAAAATTTGCTTTTTTAGTCGATCCCGGAAAAAAATTCCCCTCAACTTCGCTTTGGGTTTTTTCGTAAAAATTATCGTCAGAGACCGATGTTTGGTAATCACTTAGATAAATTGGTCCAATTATCTTCAAAAAGTCTTTGATTGCATTTAGATCTATTGCCATTACCCCATCAACAGGAACGTCAATTTCTTTGTCTAAAAACCACTCTGCTCTTTCAGCCGAAACCGGAAAATCCGGGTCCCAATTTGAATCTCTCAAAAACCAGTTAGTCTCCCCTAAGTATTTTTTAATAGGTTGGGGTGGTTCAACATGTCCTTTCAGCTGACCGTCAGCAGAGTAAACATCCTGGACGCCTACTTCATCAAGTTTTCCTGAACTAAAAGAAACCAAAGCAAATGATCCGATAAAGCCGCCTGTGGGCCGTAACTCCATATTGTTTTGAAAAAGAACCAAGTAGGTTTTGGTTTTTGCTACTCCCAGCAAATCAGGTAAAGATTGGACAACTTTGCCGGCATTTATTATTAGTTTCTTAATCCGAGGGAGATTTACCCTTTTATACAAATATGCAAATTTATGCAAATTCGGATAGTTTTTTGCCTCACTCTCAATAAAAGAGAGTCTTGTTTCAACATAAACAAGATTGGAGGTAATCTTGTCTTGTATTTCTTTTAAATTATATTCCTCATCTTTCAAAACCTGATCCGAGAGATAATATGCTTCATTTATCAAATCAAAACCCCGTGATCCAACCAGGCTTGCATTTTTAATAATATCTGAAAACGAACTCGCCGGTGCATATAATCTGCCCAAGACAGGAACGTTCGCAAGTACTCCTGACTCTTTATTGGCGATATTAGAAACCGCGTACGATGCGTTTATGAAAAACCTGGCAGGATTAAACTTTTCCGAACTTACCATTTTCTCTGAAACAAGGAAAAAAGAAATTGCAATTAGAATAAACACAAAGGGTGTGGCCAAAATGACAGAGAGAGCAACTAGTATTTTAAGCGCTCCAAAATATTCAACCTTAACTTTTCTTGAAACAACTTTAGGCAACGTATTATTCTTAAACCACAAAAGCGTTTCTTCCAGCAGCTTGTTATTATCTCTATCCAACAAATAAGTTTTCTTTTTAGCAAAAACCGGATTGTTATTATATTGATTTACAGTCCGGTATTTGAAGTCCGGATAAATTTTCTTAATGCTTTGACAGATATCTACAAGGTTCACCCTGCTTGAGGAGATAGAGGCAACTTCGCCATACGGACCAAAAGAAAATAGCCATTTAACAATAAGTTTGGCGGCATCTCCCATATATACCGGAGATATTTTCTCCTTTTCCTGTACTTTTATTTTTTCTTTTTTAACAGCCGAACCGACCACTTGAGAGATTCTGCTTCTTTCGTCAAGTTCCATGCGCGGACCAAACAAATTGTCAAGAGAAATTACACCGACAGTTTCAGGGAGTTCAATATCAATCTCTTGAAGATTTTTTTCCGAAACAATTGCAAAGCCCTTAGAACCTAAGGCGCTGGACAAAGATACATCGAAAAAATCTACCAGCAAGAAGTAGTCTGGTTTCGGGTATTTGTTGTAGTTTTTTTGCGAATCAAAAATTAAATAGCTTGTCTTTGTGATATGAGAAGTAAATTTTTTCCAATAAGGTACACTATTGGAAAAAACAACAACCCTGCATAAATTTGAAAGAAGGTTTTCTAATATATATAAAGTGAAGGCGCAGGGTTCAGAAAATAAAAAAACAGTGGGTCTCATACACCTATCGTATTTGAATTACCGAATCTTTTCAATTTATTTATCGACGCAAAGATAACAACCCCGTGAGATTTTTTATATTTTCAAGTGTTAAAAGTTTTTAAAACACTAGATGACGTGAAACTTTTCACACAATGCTGTCCAGTTTTCGGTTAACCAAGAAATCCGCCGCTTTGTTTTTTTCGCGAGATACGCTTTTAAAAATAATTTTTTGAGGAAACTTTTCTAAAATGTTTTTTATACGTAAGTATATTTCCTTTAGTTTTTTGTCCTTTACTTTATATACTCCATTAATCTGTTTTACTACCAGCTCCGAGTCCAAAATAAAAACCATTTCTTTTTTAACTATCTGCCTGTTTTCTCTATCAAGCTTGGTTGTAACTATCCAACGAAGCGCCAAAAGAACCGCGCTGTATTCTGCAAAATTATTTGTTGCAATCCCAAGATATTTTGATTCTGAATAAATTAATTTATTGCTATCCTCAACAACAAACGCAGATGCGCTTTTTCCGGGGTTGCCGCGCGATCCGCCGTCGCAATAAATATTAATTTTGTTCTCCATTTAGATTAATACTATACTCTTCTTGCAGCCAATCCTACAAGAAAAGACAAAAGAAATTGGTTTTGTTGAAGCGTAAACCAATAATGATCAAAAAGACCTGTTACTAAAACAAAAAATATGGCTAAAAAAAGATATTTATTTAATCTTCGGCTGAATAGTTTAGACAACAGAAAAAGCAATATCAGTATTCCCATAATTCCTGTTTCGGAAAGAACAATCAAATAAATATTGTGGGGCGGTTGAACACTCTTGGTTGCAAAAAAGAAATTGTTTAAACCAATTCCCAACACAGGGCTTTTAGAAAAAGCTTCTATTGCGTTACCTGCCAAAACGACCCTTTCTCTATAAGTTTCTTTCAACGGAACTTCTTTAGGCAGCACCAAGGACACAATTCCAAACAAAAAAGAAAGACCGATGGCTACAACCGGGAGAAATATTTTTGTTTTCTTAACAATCTTTGGGGAAAATTTTAAGGCAGAGAAAAGAATTACGACCAAACATATCCCAATTATTGCATTTAGAGAAAGCGTTAAAAGTAAGGATAACACCACAACCATAAATAATCCTTTCGTGCGGTTCGAATTGAAAGAAAGTAAGATAAGAAAAGAAACGACAACAAATCCGGCAAAAGAATTAGGGTGGGAAAATGTGGAATAAGCCTTCATCACGTTTCTTCCAAAAAAACTCATTAAAGAAATTCCCGGCGTTTGCGACGTAAAACTTCTCTCACCTAAGTAATAAAGGGGGCCGCCAACGGTTCTTTGTAAAAGAATCTGTAGAAGTCCGATTAGAAAAATCATAATTAAAGAAAGCGAAAGAGCGGAAACAATCGTTTTCTTAAGCCTGTGCAGATCACAAGAATAAAAATACATGCCCAAGATGATTAATTTAAATATAACCAACCATTTTAATAATGCTGTTAATGGAAATTGAGCAAAAATAGTGTTTGTCAAAGCAAAAAAAACAATCGGAAATAATAAATAAAATCGTTTTTTAATATACGGGAGAAGGAAAACTATTAAAACATCTGTTAAATAAATTGCTGGAGCAAGGTAATCAACTCTTAAACCATAGATGTATGAAGACTGCGGCCAGAAGTGATAGGCAAGTTGGGTGGGCAGTAAAAAAACAAGCGCAAAAACTATTAATCTCTCCACTTAATTGCTTTTTTTTCGAACAATAAGATACCTTTCTTTCCCTTCTCCTTGAGATTCTGTTTCCAGTTCTTTATCCTCGGAGAGGGTAAGGTGAATAATCCTTCTTTGGTTGGGCGCCAAATTGTATAAATATTGGGGTTCGCCAGTTTCTTTAGCTCTTAGTCCTGTTTGGGTCGCAAGCTCCTTAAGACGCGACTCCTGTTTTTCTCTCCAATCTCCCACATTAACAATTATTCTGACCCATTCTTCAAAATTTTTCCTCGCAATCATCCCCAAAATCGTCTGTATCGCCATTAAAGTTTCCCCCTGTCGACCTATAAGAAGACCTGTTTCTTCATCTGTTTCAAGGTTTATAAGTACCGCCTGGTCAGCCTTGTCAGAAGAAACGCTAACCTTAGCCCGAGAACCCATAAGCGAAAGTAGCTTAACTGCGGATTCTTCAATCTTTTTTAGTCTGTCTTTAGATACCTTTTTATTTTCCATACTGTGTTTGATAGGCCTCCCCAACCTGAAGTTTTATATTGCTGCCAAACCTGAAACGCCGAAAAAACTGCCCAATAAAGGGCCAGCCCCGAAGAAAAGCTCATGCCAAAAATAAGAGTCATCAGGGGAAATGTATAGGTGGTTGATTTTTGCATAGACGCCTGCATATCGTCCCCTTTTCCGGAAGTACCTGATGCCATCTTCTCTTCAATCTTAACCGCAGGAAGCATCATCATCGAGGAAGCAAGCTGCAATAGGGCTGCCAAAAGCAAGATGGGGCCGGGAATTGGAATTGGAAAATTCGGAATCCTAAAAACATCGGGTTTGGTTATGTTCATGTACAAAAATTGAGTAGATAGGCTTTCCCCTTGTTGAAACCTTAATGGTTGGTATAAATAAGAGTTAATTTTTTCCATTCCACCCTCGCCTCCGATAAGAATTTTGGAGAAAACACTAAAAAGAGCAATTAAGACAACTATTTGCAAAAGATAGGGAAGACACCCTGCTCCGGGGTTAATTCCTTTTTCTTTATAAAAATCAGCCTGAGCTTTCATAAGTCCCGTTTTATCGTTTTTGTATTTCTCCTTCAATTTTTTAAGTTGAGGTTCGGCGTCTTTAATTTTCTTCATCGAAGTCATGTAGGGCTTGGTCAGAGGATTAAGAACAAATCTTAAAAAAAGGCTGAAAACAATAATGGCCAGTCCCATGTTTTGCCAGAGGATTTTATAGAAAAATATCAGTCCGTTTGCTAAAGGCTGAACCAATATTAAATTAAAAATATTCATAACATCGGATCGTATCCCGAGCCACCAAAGGGGTTGCATTTTAAAACCCTTTTCAGGCCTAAAAGACCGCCCTTAAAAATTCCGTATTTGTTAACAGCCTCTTTTGCATACCTGCTGCAGGTCGGTTGATATCTGCAACCGGGGCCAAAAGCAAATCTTAAAAATCTTGAAAAATGCCTATACATTTTACTTGTATAAACTAGCCTGCCTAAGGGCAATTCTTACCTCATTAATAATGTCCTCTGTTGATTTTCTTAATATTTTTTGTTTTGCCAGAAAAACAACATCCAAGCCGCTTTTCAATTGTCCCAATTCGTATCTGACTGCCGCCTTCATGGCTCTTTTAACCCTGTTTCTGTTTGTTGACTCCGGAGAAATCTTATTTGAGACAATAAAGCCGAAACTGGAAACTTCTCCGTCTTTTCTATCAAACACCGCTAGCCCAAAAGACTCAGACTGGGTAATTTTTCCTTCTTTTTCCACCCGTTCAAATCTTTTCGTTCCTTTAAGTGTATATTTTGCTGCAAGCATTTAGAGGCTAAGTTTAACCCTTCCTTTATTTCTTCTTTTTTTAAGAACCAATCTTCCTTTGAAGGTTTGCATTCTGGCCCTGAACCCGTGAGTTCTGACTCTTTTGGTTTTGCTTGGCTGATATGTCCTTTTTGTAGCCATGCTGCAATTTTAAATTATAAATTGCAAATTATCAATTAACAAACTGGGTCTTGACTAGTTGTGGATAACTTTGTAAATAAGGTTCTATGGATATTAACAAGACAATAGGAATTGATAAAATCGCCGCCTGGAACGACACTCTCGGGTCAATAAAAGTTTCTGTTTCTTCGGCCATCTTTTCAACCTGGTTTTCCCAAACCCATCTGGCCGAGGTCGTCCCAACCGACGGCAGATTCCTGGCCGAAATCGGCTGCAACTCTTCCTTCGTCAAAAATACAATCGAGACAAGATATTTCGGTTTAATTCAAGATACGTTGGTAAAAATTCTGGGCAAACCCTGTGATTTAACTTTTGTCATCAAGAACCTTCCTTCTCAAAAAACGGGGGGTGAAAAAACACTCGCGCCTCTTTTTGAAACCGGCGAAGAAAGGTTAAACGAAGAATTTACCAATGTCCTTTTCAAAGCAAGAATCAGGCCGGGACATACTTTCGAGAATTTTGCCGTTTCTTCCTCAAATCAAATGGCCCATGCCGCGGCGGAGGCTGTTGCCCAAAGTCCCGGCAAAGCCTATAACCCTCTTTTTATCTGGGGCGGGGTGGGTGTCGGCAAAACCCATTTAATGGTTTCTATTGCTCATGAAGTATTAAAGAAAAATTCCGAAACGAAAGTTTATTTCTGCACGGGAGAAGACTTTACCAACGACATCGTCGAAGGAATCAGAAATAAAACGACTCAGGCTTTTAGAAATAAATACAGGAAATTAAACATCCTTCTTGTCGACGATATTCAGTTTATTGCCGGCAAGGATTCGGTCCAGGAGGAGTTTTTCCATACTTTTAACGCGGTCACCTCCGCCGGGGGGCAAATAATATTAACGTCCGACAAGCCCCCTTCGGAAATATCTAAGTTTGAGGAAAGACTAAAAAGCAGGTTCGAGGCGGGCCTCATCGTCGATATTGCCCCACCGGACTTTGAACTAAGGTGTGCCATTACCCAGATTAAGTCAAAGGAGAAAGGCTTAACTTTAGAAATGGATCAAGTGCAATTAATTGCGTCTAACCTTGAATCGGCCAGAAAGATAGAAGGGCTTTTGGTTAACCTTCTGACTCAGGTTAAAATTAAAAAGGTTCCCCTCACCAACGAATTAATCGAAACCTCGCTGGGCAAGGGCGTCGAAATAAACGGAAAGTCCGTTAAAAAAACTCCGGAAGAAATCTTTGAGACAATTGCCAAATATTATCAAATAGGAAAAAGGGTCCTCTTGGGAAGGTCCCGTTCAAGGCCCATTGCCAGACCGCGGCAAATTTTAATGTACCTGCTTCGAACGGAACTTCAGATGCCCTTTGAAGAAGTTGGCCGGTTAACCGGGGGGAGAGACCATTCGACTGTGATGCACGCTGTTAATAAAATCACGGCCCTTGCTTCAACTAATGTGCAAATCCGTGAGGATATCCTGAGTATAAAAAACAAGCTTTGAGAATATGTTTTCCGATCCGTCCTCTTATCAACAACTTATCAACATTTATCCACAAAACTGTCAACATTTCGCCAAGTTTAATATAAACACCAATGTTTTCCGAAACTCAAATTTAATCGCGGAGAGTTTTCCACTTATCAACACTCTCTACTACTAGTACTACTAATTAAATAAGGTAAAATACTAAATATGGATTTAGAGGTTTTACAAGAAAATTTAAACAAAGCTCTTTCGATAACATCCCGTTTTGTAAGTGCTAGATCGCAACTTCCTGTTTTAGCAAACATCTTACTTGCAGCTGGTAAAACCAAACTCATTTTATCTGCCACAAATTTAGAAACTTCCGCTTCTGCTTCACTCGGAGCAAAAATAGTTAAAGAAGGGGAGTTAACAATTCCGGCAAAAAACTTTTTTGAAATTGTCAGCAATTTATCTCAGGGAACAATTCATTTATCCTCGGAGAAAGAAAGTTTAAAGATTACAGGCTCCGGTTTTACGGGAAGAATTTTGGGGATGAACTCTTCCGATTTTCCCAAAGTTCCCCAAGTGATCAAAAAAGAAGAATCAATTGACCTTTCCAAAACGGAATTTCTGAAGGCTCTGCCCCAGGTTTCTTTTGCCGTCTCCGCTGATGAAGCCAGGCCCATTCTGACAGGGATACTTTTTATTCTTTCCAAGAAAAGTATGTCTTTGGTAGCCACTGACGGTTTCAGGCTTTCAAAAAAAACGATCCCCATTGAAGGTTTAAGTAAAGAGATTAAAACGGTGATTCCCAAAAACATTCTTTTGGAAGTTTCAAGAGAGGGGGGAGAAAGTGAAAGCGTTCTGCTGGATATAAAAGGAAAAGAAAAGCAGGTGGTTTTTGGACTGGGAAACCTAATTCTTTCCTCAAGAGTTTTGGAAGGGGCATTCCCTGACTTTGAAAAAATAATACCGAAAAGCTCAGGGGTAAAAGTAAGAACCGACAAGGAAGAACTGCTGAGGGCGGTGAAATTGGCCTCGGTTTTTGCCAGAGATTCTGCTAATATCGTCAAAATAAAAATAATGAAGGATTCCATAAAACTATCGGCGGAAAGTTCGCAGGTGGGGAGTCAAGAAACAATTGTAGACGCGAAAACGGAGGGTGAATTAATCGAGATATCTTTTAACTATAAATTCTTGGAAGATTTTTTGAGGGTGGTTGAAGGGGAAGAAGTGATCATGGAATTTAACAGCTCTTCCTCTCCTGGAGTATTTACCGACCCGAAAGACGCAAACTTCCTCCACTTAATAATGCCGGTTAAAATCCAGGAATAACTTGTCCCTCCGTAGCTTTAGCGGAGGGGGATGCCTGTTAAGATTTAGGAATAGGATCTATTGCCTCATTTGGCGAGTTTCGGAATAGCCTTGGGCGTATTTGTCAACGAAACCTTCCATGTTGGTCGGGGGGAAATACCAAATTTCAAGAAGCATGCCGCTTTCAGGGTGCCCAACATAGGCGATACCGTTTTCCGGATAGACAAATAGATAAAACCCCGCCGCCGCATCAGGGCCAAAAAGCATCTTTTTAGGAACTCCGTAAACTTTTATGATGCTTTGTGCCTTTTTGGTATCCTTTTCTTTTAGAGTAACAACTTCTTTAACAAAAGAAACTTTTTCTTGGTCAAGGGTTATCTGGTGATTAAAATTCGGGCTTGAAGATTTGTATTCGATTGTATTTTCCTCCTCAAGCAAAGGTGTTCCCAATAAGGAAATGACATCGCTTTTTGAACTTACCCCAGGGACAATTTTTTGGTATGACGCTTGATTATTGAGAGGCGGAGAAGTAGGGGTCTTATGAGAAACCAAAGATTTTTTATATATTTTAGTGATGATAAAAATTGTAGCTATCAGCGACAATGAAATCAAGAGAAGATAGAGAAATTTTTTAGTAAAGGTTTTCTTTTCCATATTACTTAAGATTAGTGAAAAACTTTGGTATTTTCAAATTCCCAATGTCTTGGATAGTTATCCTTGAATGTACCTGGCGTTCCCGAGCACCCCAAAAATTGACTTAGAGGTTTCTCTGACCCGTATAAAGCAGCAGCTTCGGCGAAAGCTTCGGACGGTTCGGATGTTGCCGAATAGGAACAAATAGACCTTTCCCCGGGAACTCCTTCAAAGTGGGTATATTCGGAATAAAGTGCAGGATTTATGCGATTAAGATGGTGTGCTGACTCGTGGGTAATTATATATTCGGCATTAAGTTGACTACCGAGCCCTCCGGAGTAAAGAGTGATGTCTTTATCTGAGGCATGATCATGGAAACCCCAGTAGGTTTGGGGTGTTGGGTCGTAAGCAATTTTGATATCGCCGCCAGCACAAACCTTAGCGGCATAAACAGGATGATCTGTGGTTATTTTTACAATTGCGGCTTGCAAGTTGGCAAGGTAATTTGCCGGCCAATTGTTTCCGATAGGCTTAAAACATTTAGTTGGTGGGTTGCCGATTATTATAGAGGCACTGCCGCTGGTTGTTTGACTTCCTCCATCGGAGGTGTCGGCAGTGACAGTAATTGTATCCGTAATTAGGGAATCATAGTAATCGCTGGAATCATAGGAAACAGAATAACTAAAAGAATATGGACTGGCCGGGGAAATAGTAAAACTTTCATCAAGGTTGGGGATTTCCCCGGAAATTGCCGGACATGGTGGGCTAGAAGATTCTTTAATAACCTTACACTCGTACTTAATATTTATGTGTGTGA
>Ga0210016_1000727_pt1 | contig 29682 bp, 25 predicted proteins | sample CryGeyCG2014_300_FD_185454 | JGI IMG/M metagenome (GOLD analysis project Ga0210016, IMG submission 185454) | Groundwater microbial communities from aquifer - Crystal Geyser CG02_land_8/20/14_3.00 (SPAdes) (version 2) | ecosystem: Environmental > Aquatic > Deep subsurface > Groundwater | place...
TGAGTTGTCATTGCGAGCGACCAAAGGGAGCGTGGCAATCTCGATTTTTAGGTCGAGATTGCTTCGTCGTTAACACTCCTCGCAATGACAGCCCAAATGTAAAGATCTGTTAGAGACACCACACTAGCATCCAGGATCAGCAGTGAACGATATGCGATAGGCGATATGCGACAAGCGAAATTAGAGATATTATTTCTGGGGACGGCTGCTGCCGAGGGATGGCCCGGGATCTTCTGCGAATGCGAGCCCTGCAGGAAGGCAAGGAAGCTGGGCGGGAAGAACATACGCATGAGGTCTTCCGTGCTGATCGGGGACACGTGCAAGGTGGACCTGCCTCCTGATGTCTACGCGCAGATGATCCGCGGGAAACTTGATTTTTCAAAACTCGAGCGCCTTTTTATCACGCACGAGCATTCAGACCACTTTTGCCCGTCAGAGCTGGGTTACAGGTTCAAGCCGTTCGCGCATATTGACAGCGGCAGGATCCTTGATGTTTACGGCAATTCAAGCGTTGCCCGCCAGCTCGGATCCGCGAAAGAAGTAATGGATAAAAGCAATATCCGCGTTCATGAAGTGAAACCTTTTGAGCCCATTGACGCGGGAGAAATTAAAGCGCTGCCGCTGCCCGCAGACCACTCGCCCGGAGCCCTTATCTATATTTTTCAAACCCGGGGCAGGACCGTGTTATACGGCCATGATTCGGGCTGGTTTCCTGAAGAGACCTGGAAAAAAATAGAAGAATTCAAGTTTGACGCGGCCATCCTGGACTGCACGAACGGCCCGGTCAATATGGAAGACAGATGGCACATGGGAATTAAGGGCGTGATAAAGGCCAGGGACCGCATGCTTAAAACGGGAACAGCAGGCCCCGGCACCAAATTCATTGCTACGCATTTTTCGCATAACGGCGGCCTTTTGCATAACGAGTTGCGCCGGGAATTCAAGCCCGCGGGAATTATTGTCGCTTTTGACGGCCTTAAAATCTATTTGTAAATCGTGTCAACGTGTCAGAGTGTCAGCGTATCAGCGTAAATTCAATTAAAACGACCTAAATGCTAATTTATTTAAATATAGATCCTTGTTTCTGCGTTGACACGTTGATACGTTGACACATTGATACGCTTTTGGGGGGTAAAATGACGGAAAAAATGAGGAATTTTACGGTACTTATGCTCGTAGTGCTCGTGCTTATGCTGGTACTCATACAGAAGGAAAGGGAGGCGAAAGAAATAGAAAAGAGCAGCGCTTCCCAGGTTATCCAGCTGCCCCAGCCCGTGAAAAAAGGCGGGTTCTCCGTTGAAGCCGCGATCCTGAAACGCAGGTCAAGAAGGGAATTCAGCGGCCAGGCGCTTAAATGCGAGCAGGTATCGCAGCTTCTCTGGGCTGCCCAGGGCATAACCGACCCTGACGGATCTATGCGGGCCGTACCCTCGGCAGGCGCCCTTTACCCCCTTGAGATCTACGCCGTTTGCCCTGAATCAACTTACCATTATCTTCCGAAAGAACACTCCCTGGAAAGGATCTCGGACAAGGACCTGCGGTCCGATCTCAGCAACGCGGCAATGGGCCAGACCAGCATACTGGACGCGCCGATGGACATAGTCATAACCGCGGTTTTTGAAAGGACTACGGCGAAATACGGGGAAAGAGGGATCAGGTACGCGCATATGGAGGCAGGCCACTGCGCGCAGAACATCCAGCTGCAGGCAGTCGCACTCGGGCTGGGCTCTGTGCCTGTAGGTGCGTTTTCAGACGACGGGGTTTCAAAGGTTCTGGGGCTTCCGGCAGAATGCAAGCCGCTGTACATAATACCGGTGGGATACCCGCAGTGATTATTTAATTATGAATTATGAATGATGAGTTATGAGTTAAAAACAAGGTATTTAATTTGAATAAAATTCCATGCTGTTAATTCATAATTCATAACTCATAATTCATAATTTCAGTAGAAAATAGAGGAGATAGAATGACTTCGAGAGAAAGGCTGTTAACCGCTCTCAGGGGCAAGATGCCGGATAGGGTCCCGGCGAACCTTTATGAGATCAACCCCTGGGCAGAAGGGAGCTTTTACACGACCGAGTCAAGCTGGAAAGGGCTGGTCGGTTTTCTGAAGGAAAATTCAGACCCGTTCGGGTGGGGAGGGGTGAACCTGGGTTCGTTCCATTCCGATCCCGCCAAAATAAAGATCAGCAGCAAAACAAGGCAGGAAGGCAATTCAACCTTCATCAGCTGCGTTATAGAGACGCCGAAAGGCCCGCTGACAACCGAATCCAGGACAGACGCGGGAGTTGCCACAAGCTGGGCGCTCAAGCATATGATCGAAAACGACGAGGACATAGAGAAATTCCTTTCCATAGAATACGAGCCGTTCCAGCCCGACCTGGCGGAGTTTTATAAACTCGAAGAAGTTATGAAAAAGGACGGCAGGGGCGTAATGCTCATTTCCCTGGGAGACGCGGTCGGGGAAGCCGCGGGAATGATGGATTTTGAATTCTTCGCCACGAAATCCGTGGAAGATAAAAAGACGATGATGGAGCTCATAGATACCTGCCAGCAGAGGTGGCTTGCCCAGTATGATTACATGGCAAAGAACGTCAGGGACACTGTTTTCAGGATATGCGGCCCGGAATACGTGACCCCGCCTCTCATGCCGCCTTCATACTTCCATGATTTCGTTGCGGCGCCGGACAGGGAGCTTTCGAGGGCGATCCGAAAGCACAGCGGAAATAACAATTTTGTATGCATACACTCGCACAGCAAGATAGTCCGGCTCCTGGATGAGATCGCCTCGATAGAAATTGACGTTCTTGAGCCGGTTGAATCCCTTCCAGCGACCACGGCTGACACAACCCTGAAGGAAGTTCGTGACAAGCTGGGGAGCAGGGTTTGCCTGATGGGCAATATTCAGACAAGGTATATTGACTGGAGCCCAAAAGAGGAACTCGACGCGTTTATAAAGACGGCGATATACGAGGGCGGGGCAAAAGGCGGTTTCGTGCTGATACCGACGGGCGCCCCGATAGTCTCGCCGCTTCCTGAAAAGACAGTTGAGAATATACACCAGTATTTCGAGTCCGCCCGCAAATACGGGCATTATCCGTTAAAATAAAAATAAACCACGGAGGCACTGAGGCACGGAGAATTATTAGAGCCATAGAGTCAAAGTAGAAACTCTGTGTCTCCGTGTCTCTGTGGTTATTCTGGAGGATTTATGATTGATATGAAATTCATAAGGGAAAACGCGGAGCTGATAAGGAAGAACCTGCAGGACCGGGGTAACAAGCTCAACCTTGACGAGCTGCTCGGTATGGACGAGGAAAGAAGAAAGCTCATTAAAAAGGCGGAGGAACTGAAATTCAAAAGGAACGTGGATTCGGAAAAGATCGCGCAGCTCAAAAAAGAAAAGAAGGACGCGGACGCTCTCATCAAAGAAATGAAGGAGATAGGTGACGAGATCAAAAAGCTGGACGGAGAGCTTGGCGTGTACGAGAAGAAAGTGAACGATATGCTCCTTCTGATCCCCAATATTCCGGACCCGTCGGTTCCGGTAAGCACGGACCCGAAGGACAACAGGGAAGTAAGGACCTGGGGGAAGAAACCGGAGTTCGATTTCCAGCCGCGGCCGCACTGGGACATAGGGGAGGCCCTGGGCATACTGGACCTTGGCAGGGCGTCCAAGATAACCGGCGCGCACTTCGCTATTTACAAAGGGCTGGGAGCGAAACTTGAAAGGGCGCTGATCAATTTCATGCTGGACCTGCATATAGACAAACACGGTTATAAGGAAATATGGCCCCCTATTCTGGTAAACCGTGGGTGCATCACAGGCACAGGCCAGCTGCCAAAGTATGAGGAGGATATGTACCGCTGCGACCTGGATGACATATTCCCGATCCCAACCGCGGAGGTCCCGCTTACGGGATTCCATAAGGATGAGGTGCTGGAAGAAAAAGACCTGCCGGTTTACTACACGGCGTATACGCCCTGTTTCAGGAGGGAGGCGGGTTCATACGGAAAGGATACCAGGGGTCTTCTGCGCGTCCACCAGTTTGACAAGGTGGAAATGGTGAAGCTGACAAAGCCGGAAGATTCTGACGCGGAACATGAGAAAATGGTGCAGAATGCGGAAGAGGTTATACAGCTGCTCAAGCTCCCGTACAGGGTTATACTTTTATGCACCGTGGAGATAGGTTTTTCGGCGCGCAAGTGCTATGACCTTGAAATATGGGCGCCTGCGCAGAACAGATGGCTTGAATCTTCTTCTTGCTCGAACTGCGGGGATTTCCAGGCGCGCAGGCTGAACATAAGATACAGGAAGAAAGACGGAAAAACGGAGCTCGTCCACACCCTTAACGGTTCCGGAATAGCCCTTGCCCGCACCTTTGCCGCGATACTCGAGAATTACCAGCAGAAAGACGGCTCTGTGATCGTGCCGGATGTCCTGAAGCCGTATATGGGCGGCGTTGACGTGATCAAATAATACATTGCAAAAGTCAAAATGCAAAATGTAAAATGCAAATTGAAAAGATTGTCACGAAGGCACGGAGAAAACCATAAAAAATGAAAGACATATACAAACGGTTGATAATATATTCCGCGGTTGCCGCGTTTTCCATTTATGCGTATTCCCTCTGGGATAAATTCAACTGGAAGGGTTATACTACAAAGCTGGAAGGTTACCGATATACCATATATTCAGACCTGCCGCGCGAAGACCTTGATATTTACGCGAAGATATGCGAAAGCCTGAAGTCCTATTTTGAGCGCAAGTTTTTCAGCACCGGAACAAAAAAGGTAAAGATCTACCTGTTTGCCACAGCGGATTCATATAACAGGTACCTGAAAAGACTCGGAAGGTTTGCCCCTGAAACCGAATACGGGTTCTACAAGCTCGGAAGAGCGCTTATAGCTTTTGACAGCACAAAAGGGCTTGGTACTTTTACCCACGAACTGTCGCACCATTTCATTAACACTTCGGACATGAAACTGCCTGTCTGGCTTGACGAAGGTTTTTCTGCGTTCTTTGAGAAGTTCATCGGAATATACCAAAAAGATGGCTCGATCCTGTTGACATTCGGTTATGTTTCGCCTGAAAGGTTCAGCGAGGCATGGCATCTTAAGGCCGCGGGCAGGTTGAAGCTCCAGCCGCTATTCAGCGAAAAATTCCCAAACGAATCGCTTGCCTGCAATTTTGTGCTGTTCGCGTTTGACAATGACAGGTTGAAAAGACTGCTCAATAACACCGTCCTGGAGAAAGACAGCGTGAAGCTGGTTGAGGAAACTTTCCACAAGCCCCTTCGGGATGTTGAAGCGGAATGGGACAAATGGATGGAAGAGGCGAAGAAAAGGCCTGAGATCCCCTGGATCGCGGAAAACAGGATATTCACATATGAACAGCTGGAAGATGAAATGCATAAGTTCTACCCGCCTTTAAGGTTTGACCGTGATAAGGAAAGGTTCTTATACGATTGGAAAGTCTTTCATTTCAAAGACGAACAACGCCTTCCTTTTTAAGTAGTTGAAAGTTGAAAGCTAATCTAAAAATAGTTCCTTCATTCATAATTCATAACTCATAATTCATAATTGGGGGTAGAATATGAAAGTTCTGGCGATACTGGGGAGCCGCAATCCTGACGGGCAGACCGCGAAAGCGGTAAAGGCCTTGCTTGCGGGTGTGGAAGAAGCAGGGGCGCAGATGGAGCAGGTGTTCCTCCCGCAGATAAAAATAGAGCACTGCGAGCAGGAGGGCAAGGATGGCTGGGGTTTATGCACAAAAGAGGGGAAGTGCGTTTTAAAGGACGATTTTGCCTCGGTGGCTGAAAAGATCAGGAATGCAGACGCAGTTGTGTTTGCAACGCCGGTATACTTTAGTGATCTGAGCGAAAGCCTGCGGGCTTTCCTGGACCGCCTGCGCAGGATATGTATGCACGAAAACGGTAGAAAAGGGATAGGCGGAAAAGACACAGTCGGCGTGTGCGTTGCCGGAGGAGGAGGCGGCGGGGCTCCGGAATGCTGTGCCAGTCTTCAGAAAATACTTGGTATAATCGGTTTTAACGTCATAGACATTATCCCGGCGCGCAGGCAGAACCTGGACATGAAGACGAAGGTGCTGAAGATCGTGGGCAAATGGCTTGTCACGCAAAAATAAACCACAGAGGCCACTGAGAAAAATCTTTCGCCACTGAGAGCACTGAAGGCACTGAGTTTTTGTAACTCAAACCTTCAGGTTTGACGGTAGATTATTAAATATAAGATTCAATATTTAATAAAAAGAGAGAAAATGAAGAAAATATTTTTAATAACAATTACTACTTTTTGTTTAGCAGCTAACTTATACTCAGCTAAAAAAGTGGTTGTTGTTGGTGATAAATTAAATGTATATTCAGAAAATGGTAGTGAATTATTTGAAATAGATTTACATGTTCAACCATTCGATATAAAGATTTTTTCAGAAGAGAGTCATGCAGATTGTAAGAGCTATTATGATAATGGCAAGGTAAAAAGAATCGAATATTTCTTTAGAAAAAAACCAGCAGGATTTGTTGATTTTACCAGAACTGGCGAGATTAAAAAAGCTTTTATTATCTATAAAACTGGATTTGAAACTGATATATACTATGGTGGCGGAAGACAAGTTAAGGAGATAATTAAAAATGTAGGTTTAATCAGAAAAGGATATCCTGCAGAATATCACTATTTCTTTTCTATGAGAGGGGAATTGAATAGAATAGATTTGTATTATAAAGAATCCGAACAGTTTTACATTCTTAAAGAGGATATTCTTTTTGAAGGCAAGAAGGCAATAATAAGGAATGTTTTAAATATTAGAGATGAAGAATATAGGGTCTATTCATGCGTAATTGATGAATTTGAGAAGCGTCCAGAAAAATCGAAATGGAAATTTTTAGTTGTTCAAGATGAAACCACATTATATTTTAATGATAAATTTAGCCAAAAAACGGTAGATTTTTTTGAAAAAGAATCAAAAGAAAAATTGTCAGAAGATATTATTGCGGATTTTTCAAACCAAAATAAAAGACCGGAGACCTTATAAATTATCAAATAAATTTAAAACAAATGTAAATATATTTTTAATTTCAAAGGAAAGTAAAGAAGAAATTTTTAATAGAGAGAAAGGATGGGAATATTTTTACAAAATATATCCCGATTCCACTGGTATAGCGGAGATTTCTAGGGTAGGATTTAATAGAACTGAGGACACAGCCTTTGTTTATTATGGAATCAGTTTTGATTATGGACACGGTGGAATAGGGTATTATATATTATTGAATAAAATAAATGACAAGTGGGAAATTGTAAAAAAAGTAATGGTATGGATAGCATAATAAATTGAGTGATAGACAGAATTAATATAGCTTTTTAATTTTAATTCTCTCAGGGCTGAAGCCCTGAGTTACAATTTCTCAGTGAATTCAGTGCGTTAGTCCCTGCGTTTAGGTTTGAATAAACAAACCTGCAGGGGTCCTCAGTGGCAAAGTGTATTTCTCTGTGTCTCCGTGCCTCTGTGGTGAGGAGTTTACATGAAAGATATTCTTGAAGCTATACGCGACAGGGCGAAGAAGAAGGGCGTCAGTTTCATGGACGCGAGGTTCGTCGAGAACGAATCCACAAGCATCAGCCTGCAGGACGGCAAGGCGGACAAGGTATCGTCAGGCAAAAGCGCGGGCATCGGCGTAAGGGTTATTTCAAGCGGCGCCTGGGGTTTCGCGACAACCAACGAGACCGCGCTGAAAAGCGCTGAGGATTGCCTTGACCAGGCGATAAGCATGGCAGACGCGTCCGCTGAAAAAGGCAGGGTCGTGGAGGTAGCAAAGGTAAGCCCGGTGATCGACGCGGTGAAGGCGAAATTTGAGATCGACCCCCGCTCCGTCCCTTTTAAGGAAAAGGTGGACAAAGTCGTCATGTTCGAGAGCGAGGCAAGAAAGGTTGCCCCGGAAAAAATATCCAATACGATCGCCGGGTACGGCGATATCTGGCAGAGGGAAGTGATCTGCAACACGTACGGGACCCTTGTGGAGAATGAATATGTCCGCACCCATACATATATAATGGTTGTTACAAAAGAAGGGGCGCTAAGGCAAAGGGCGTCCGAGCACGACGCGATTGTCGGCGGATTTGAGCTTATCAGAAGGATAGAGCCGGAAAATTTCAGCGTGAAGGCCGCAAAAAGGGCTGTGGCGCTGCTGAGCGCGAAAAGGGCGCCTTCGGGCATGTTTCCTGTGCTCCTGCACCCGGATATTGTTGGCCTTTTCACCCACGAAGCTATCGGGCATAACGCGGAGGCGGACGGGGTTATGGCAGGCGTGTCTATACTTGAGGGAAGGGTCGGGCAGAAAGTGGCTTCAGAACTCGTGACGATAGTTGACGACGCGACTATTGAAGGAATGTGGGGGTCATATAAATACGATTCAGAAGGAGTTCCCGGCAGGAGAAGGGTCCTTGTCGAAAACGGGGTGTTAAAAGGTTTCATGCACAGCCTTGAAACCGCCGCGAAATTCAACGCTGAGCCCAACGGGAGCGCGAGGGCTCAGAATTTCAATAACAGGCCTATCGTGCGAATGAGCAATACGAATATCCAACCCGGTAAACAGCCTTACGCGGAACTTCTGAAAAGCATTGACAACGGAGTTATGCTGACCAAGGGGCTGGGGGGTTACGTGAACCCTAACAAAGGGCAGTTCACGTTCAGCGCGGGTGAGGGCTGGATGATACGGAAAGGCGAGCTTGCAGAGCACATAAGGGACGTGAATATGTCCGGTATCCTGCTTGAAACCCTGCAGAAAATTGACGGCGTCTCGAAGGAATATGACCCGGATACACTTAAGGGCGGGATGTGCGGCAAGGGCGGCCAGGGAATGTTTGTTGGCGCCGGCGGTCCGTATGTCCGGGTGAAGGAACTGATGATAGGCGGCCAGGAGTGACTTCAGCTGAAAGCTGAAAGTCAAAATCCTTAATAATCGGCGTAATCGTTATTTAAAAATCTGTGTAATCGGTGGAAAAATATGGAAAACTTGGTGGAAATTGCGGAATACGGGTGCGAAGTGGCAAAGAAGGAAGGCGCTGAGTTTGTGGATGTCGGCGTGCACAGCGGCATGGGAATGTCCGTGGATGTGGAAAGAGGCGCGGTAAAGCACGGGGACACGGCTGTTTCTTCGGGCGTGTCTGTCCGCGCTTTCATTAAAGGCGGAATGGGATTTACAGGCGCGTCCAGTTTGAAAAAAGAGGATGTGCGCGGCGCAGCGCTGAAAGCCGCGGCGCTCGCGAAGGTCGCGCAGCCGGACCCTGATTTTGTAAGCCTTCCTGAACCTTCCGGTTCCTACCCTGTTGTTGAAAAGCTGTGGGATGACAATATCCGGGGCGTCAGCGCCGGAAAGCTCGTCGGGTACCTGAGGAGATCAATAGAAGAAGTAAAGTCTGTAAGAGGAGATGCGATCATAAACGGCGGAGCAGGGCTGGGCCATTCAGAGAGCGCTATAGCCAATTCACTCGGTATCAGGGCCTCCATAAAAGGTTCAAGCATCCGCATGAGCACGTCGGTAACGTTCAAGGAAGGGGATGACGTGGGCACATACTTCGATTTTGACAACTCGCGGCTCCTTCCCGACTTTAATCCTTCAGGGATCGGGGTGAATGCCGCAAAAATGGCTTTGAAATTTTTAGGCGCGCGGCACATTCAGGGCGGGGTGATGCCTGTTGTGTTCGGCCCGCTTTCAGGCCTGAGCATTTTCAGGGTCATATGCTGGAATGCCAACGCCGAGGATATACAGAGGAACCGTTCCTACCTGATAGGGAAAAAAGGCGCGCAGATCGCCTCGGATATCGTGACCGTTGTTGATGACCCGCTCATTCCTGCCGGTATGGGGTCCGGCCCTTTTGACGGGGAGGGGTTCCCGCACAGCAGGCTTACCGTGATCGAGAAAGGGGTCCTTAAGACCTGGCTTCACAATTCCTACACCGCGAACAAGGGCAAGGAAAAAAATACAGGGAATTCAACGCGCGGCGGCACCAGCATTACGAATACCGTTGTTTCACTGGGCACGAAGACCGAAAAGGAGCTCATAAGCGAGATCAAGGACGGGCTTTATGTGGCTGTGGGAAGCATATTCCCGAATCCCCAGAGCGGCGACATCTCGGAAACAGTGGACTGGGGGTTCAAGATCGAGAACGGAGAGATAGCCTACCCGGTTAAAAACGTTATGATAGGGATGCATATGCTGGAGTTTATGAAGAACATTGACGCTATTTCAAGCGATTTCCGCGAGGAGCCCGGCGCTATAATGCCGTCTGTCAGGGTGCGCGACGTGCGCGTCGCCGGAGGCAAATAGATACTCGTGCATCGTGCATCGTTCTTCGTGCATCGTAAATACCTCCTCGCCCCTTGCCTGCCCGCTAATCTTGGTGGAGGGCGGGAGAGGATGAAAGGTGAGGGGTTTAGGGTAACTCAGGGCTTTAGCCCTGAGCAAGTCAGTTTAAGTTCTCTTAAGTTCCCTGTTGAAAATTTTTTATCCGTGGAAATCCGTGGCTGAATTTTTTCCAGGAGGAGATCATGAGCGTATTCTACAAAGAAATAAGGAGATGGTGGGGGCAGGCGATAGTGATAACGCTTGCCGTAATGGTTTCGGGCTGCGCGGCAAGGCCTTACAAAATGACGAATTTCTTCACTTCAAAGGCCATCAATGATCTGCGGGAAAAAAGGGTGGCTGTCATTCCCTTCAAGAACCTATCCCCGATCCCCGAGGCAACAGATATGCTTACGGATGAGTTCAACCTGCAGCTGGGGAAGCTGGGAAAATTCAGGCTGATCGAGAGGATAAGTATACAGGAACTGTTCAAAGAGCAGGACCTTGACCCCGAGCGCATAGACGAAGCCACCGCGGTAAAGATCGGAAAAATGCTGGGAGCGAACGCGATAATACTGGGCACGGTCACCACTTATTACCCGTATAAATACAAGGAAAAAAAGGAAGCCGAGGAAAAAGAGAAGAAAGAGCTTGAAAGGGCAAGGATAGAAGCCGCTGGAGCGCCTAAAACCGTAGTGATCATTGAGCAGCAACCCGAAAAACAACCGGTATTTGTGCCGCCGGGACAGCAGAAAGATAAGGAAAAGGGCTGGGAGAAGGACAAGGATAAAGAAAAGGAAAAAGATAAGGAAAAAGATAAGGACAAGGATAAGGATAAAAAAAAGGAAGAAACCGAAGTAAAGAAAGACGAGGGTAATCCCTGGGTCGCTCTCGCGATCGTCGGCGGAATAATACTCACTGCCGGGATACTTTTCTTTGCTTTGAGCCCCAAGCCTACCGCGGAGATCGGTATAAGCGTGCGCATGGTAAACGTTGAGACAGGCGAGCAGTTGTGGCAGGCGAAAGAGACCTTCAAGGGCAATGACCCCAGGATCCAGGCGCTTGTTGACCCGCAGGACAGGGATAAACTGGTGAAGGACGTTGAATTCCTCAGCCAGACCCTGTGCCGCGAATTCGCTCTTACAATAGAAAAATAACTAAATAACCACAGGTAAACACAGGTTAACACAGAAATACTTTTACAGGGAACTTAAGAGAACTTAAAATTCTTAGGTTAAACCCAGAAAAAGTAATAAGTTCAGTTTAAGTTCTCGTCAATTCCCTGTGAAAATAACTTCTTTTGGCATATTCAGTGGTCAAAACAGTGTTCACCTGCCTGCCCTCACGGTTAGGTTTCGCAGAAACCTGTAGAGGGTGTTCATCTGTGGTTGCAATAGGAGGTTTGCATGTATCGTAAAATGCTTTTGATATTATCGGTGGTTATGGTAGCGGGATGCGCGGCGCCGCCTGCGGCATACAAGGTGACCAACTTTTTTCTTGACGCCAACTCGCTCAAGGACATAAGGGAGAAAAGGGTCGCGGTCCTGCCGTTCAAGAACGTTTCAGGCGATGTTCTTGCCGGGGAAAAGGCGACCGAGGAATTCAACCTCCAGCTGGGAAAGACCGGGCATTTCACGCTCGTGGAAAGGCTGCGCATACAGGAAGTTTTCAAGGAGCAGGATTTTGACCCGGAACGCCTTGACGAATCCACCGCGGTAAAGATCGGGAAGATGCTGGGAGCGCACGGGGTGGTGCTGGGAACGCTTTCGGCGTATAAGCCGGGGGAAGCGGGGATAAGCGTTCGGCTTGTGTCTGTTGAAAAGGGCTCGCAGGTCTGGCAGGCAAAAGATACATTCAGGAGCTCTGACTCCAGGATACAGGCGCTTGTGGACCCGCAGGACAGGGACCGCATGAAAAAAGACCCGGAATTCCTCCTGCAGATCCTGTGCCGCGAGATCGCTAATACAATCCCAAGATAAACATTTAACCACGGATTTCCACGGATTCACACGGATTATACTTATAAACTAAATTCAGCCACTGAGTTCACTTAATCCACTGAGATTTTCACTATATAAACTCTGTAAACTTTGTAAACTCTGTAAACTATATAAACTGTAAAGGAGTATTAAATGGCTAATATTCGGCCGGTAATGCTGAAAAGCGAGTACCAGATAAATCCGATAGGGATAGACGCGGTCCAGCCCCGCCTTTCCTGGCAGATAGAGGCGACCAGGGGACTGTCCCAGATTTACGGCTCCGACGTAAAGTCGGAGCGTAGAATCGGGACTGTCCCCATTTTAAGGGGTCTTAAACAGACCGCTTACCATATCCTGGCCGCATCCAGCCGCGAGATCCTGGATCCGGACAAGGCTGACCTGTGGGATTCGGGGAAAATAGAATCCAGCGAAACTTCCCAGGTTAAATATTCAGGCAAGCCGCTTAAAAGCGGGATGCAATGCTGGTGGAAGGTGCGTGTGTGGGACCAGGATGGACAGGCATCAGAATGGTCTGAACCTGCCTGCTGGGAGATGGGCCTGCTCGAACAGAAAGACTGGTCAGGCGCGAAATGGATATCTATAGACCACAGGCCTGATCCGGGCAGCAAGGAAGATATTTCTGTCGGTGACTGGATATGGTATCCTGAATTCAAGGGCCACCAGACCGTTTACCTGCGCCGGTATTTTAATGTTGAGCAGGGAAATAAAATAAGATCGGCAAAGGCGCGGATGGCGGCATACGCCTGCGGGATGCTCTACATAAACGGGATCCATGTGGGCGACTGCGGGACCCTGCTTTATACCACTGATTTTGATATCGCGAAATACCTCTTTCCGGGAAAAAACACGGTTCTCATCCAGGCGAACTGCTGGCAGAATATGAACACAACCCAGGCAAGCGCCGGCGCGCTCTTCGGGCTTTCGGTGAAATACGAAAACGGCGCTGAGGCAAAAGTACTCACAGACAATTCCTGGTCAGCAGCCGAGGAAATTGAAGGCGACTGGAAGGGGATCGATTTTGAGCCTAAGAACTGGAAGAATGCGAAAGTTGTTTTGAAATACGGGGACCCGCCCTGGGGCAGGATCCCTGTTGCGCCCAAGCCTTTCCCTTCACCCCTGCTTCGCAGGTCTTTTGAGCTGAAAAAACCGATAAGGCAGGCGCGCGCGTATATCTGCGGGCTTGGCTATTATGAATTTTACCTGAACGGAAAAAAGGCAGGGGACAGCGTGCTTGACCCTGGCCAGACAAACTACGAGCATTATGCGTTTTACGCGACCTATGACATAACAAAACAGGTCAGGAAAGGCAGGAACGCCGCAGGCATTATGCTTGGTAACGGCTGGTATAACCAGGACCTTGTCTGGGGAGGGCTGGTTTACGGCAAACCCGGAGCGATCTGTTTGATAAAGATCGATTACAGCGATAACACGGCCGATACGATAATTACCGATGAAAACTGGAAGGCATCAGAGGGACCGGTTGTTTTCAACAATGTTTATGCCGGAGAGACATATGACGCGCGGAAAGAAATTCCCGGATGGTCTGAGCCCAAATTTATCGATTCCGGGTGGCAGAACGCGGTTGTCAGAGAGCCGCTGACGCCGAAACTTGTTTCCCAGCAGATCCCCCCGATCAAGCGCATGGCCACTGTCAAACCCGTTGAACTAAAGTGGCCAGTGGCCAGTGACCAGTGGTCAGCAGACGATAAAAATCATTTATTAACTAACCACTCACCACTCACCACTCACCACTGCATTTTTGATTTGGGCCAGAATTTCACCGGGTGGGTGAAGCTGAAAGTCAAGGCGCCTGCAGGCACGACCATCAGGCTGCGTTTCACGGAAGTCCTTTATCCTGACGGAAGGATCGACCCCAACAGCACCGGAGTTTTCGCGACCGGTGTGGTCCAGACCGATTATTATACCTGCAAGGGGAAAGGGATTGAGGTCTGGGAACCGCGGTTCACATACCACGGTTTCAGGTTCGTTGAAATGACCGGTTATCCGGGTAAGCCGTACCTGGATATGCTCGAAGGCGTTGTCGTGCACACGTCCGTGCAGAGGAACGGGAGCTTTACCTGCTCAAACGACCTGCTTAACCGCATACACAAGACCTGCCTGTGGACCGAGATCAGCAACCTGCACAGCATACCGACAGACTGCCCGCACAGGGAGCGGTGCGGGTGGCTGGGCGACGCGCATGTGTCAGGTGAAATGACGATCTATAATTATGACATGGCGCTTTTCTGGGCGAAATACATGAACGATATAGAGACAAGCCTGGGTATGGGCGGGGGAACAGCCACAGGCAAGCCTGCAAGTCCCGGCATTCCCTGCAATATTTCAACAGGCAAGCGCACCTGCGGGGAGGCGCGGCCTGACTGGGGTTCCGCGATAGTCCAGGTGCCCTGGTACATTTACCTTTATTACAATGACACAAGCGTTTTCGAGAAACATTACCCGCATATGAAGCGATGGGTTGACTACCTTACTGCGATGGCAAAGGACAATATCGTGGAGGACGGGTTCGGCGACTGGTGCCCGCCCGGAGACAATGCCCATATGCAATGCCCGCCTGTCCTTACGTCCACAGCCTTATATTATTTTGACGCCCGCCTGCTTTCAGAAATAGCAAAGCTGCTTGGCAAGACCGGGGACGCGGAACAATACGGCAGGCTCGCGGACCAGATAAAAGCATCGTTCATAAAGAAATTCCTTGATCCTGAGAAAATGACGTTCAAAAGCCAGACAGCTGACGCGGTTGCGCTTTACCTGGACCTTGTTCCTGATGGAAAACGCGCGGAGGTTGCAAAAAGCCTTAACACCGACGTTATGGAAAAGCACAGCGGCCATTTCACGACAGGAATTATAGGAAGCAGGCACCTTTACTGGGCGCTGAGCGATTTCGGGTATGACAGCACCGCCTATGGCATCCTGGCCAAAACGGATTTCCCGAGTTTCACGGACATGTTCAGCCAGGGCGCCACGACCCTTTGGGAGGCAATGGTCCCGGCTTACAAGGACGGCACAAAGCCGGTTTTTTCCTTCAACCACCCGATGCAGGGCGGGTTTGACGCGTGGTTCTTCTCGGGTATCGCGGGCATAAATCCCGATGCAAGGCAGCCGGGTTTCAGGCATATAATCCTGAACCCGCACCTTTTCGGCCAGCTGGACTGGGTGCGCGGCATATACCACTCCGTAAACGGAAAGATCGAGAGCTGGTGGAAAAAAGAAGGCACGGATCTTGTTTGGGATGTGGCTGTTCCGCCGAACACGACCGCTACGATCTATATTCCGGCGGAAAACGAAGCCCATGTTACAGAGGGCGGGAAACCCGCTTCTCAGTCTTCCGGCGTGAAGTTTGTGAGAATAGAGAATCACAGAGCAATTTTTGAAATAGGTTCCGGAACTTATAATTTCAGATCAAAGATTTAACCACGCGATTCCACAAGATGACTGTCTATCAGTCATTGCGAGCCCGAAGGGCGTGGCAATCTAAATTCCGGATTGCTTCACTTCGTTCGCAATGACATTTCTTGTATTAATCCGTGCAAATCCATGGCTGAATTTTTCGTGCTTTCGTGGAAATTTTGTGGTTTACAGGGGGTTTAGCATGAGCGGATTTCGTGGTATTGCTTTAGGTTTGAACGGGTTCGGGTGGGCGAGCCAGGTATATAAAATGAAATATTCCCTGCCGGAGATACTTGGCCACGCGGCAAAGCTGGGTTTTAACGGAGTTGAGCTTTTCGGCATTCCTGACCCATATCCGACAGACCTGAAAGAACAGAAAAAACTGAAAAAACTGATAAACAACAGAGGACTGAAAGTTCCGGCTCTCCAGTCCCTGCCCGGAGGCCTGAAAGGCAACCCTGGAAGCAGTTACTCCATGCTGCGCAAAGAATATGTTGACGGCATAAAACAGCAGCTGGACCTGGCAAAGGTCATGGGCTGCGAAGTGATGGGGGTATGGGCTGGAGAACTCCTTGGAAACGGGCCGTCAGATGACGCGATGAATTGGTTCATAGAAAGCTATCGCAAATGCGCGGAACTTGCGAAAAAATATGATATCACGCTTGCGTTCGAAGCTGAGCCGGTGCAGATGATAAACACCCTGGACCTGCTTGTGAAACTCCTGAACAAGGTCAATTCAAAATATTTCAAGTGCATTTTTGATTTTTCCCACGTGAATATATTTACAAAGGGAAATCCCATGAAATTCATCAAGGCAGTCGCGGGAAAGATCGGTTACACCCACGTGTGCGATAACGACGGCACCTGCACGAAGATCGAGTCAAAGAGCTCAAGGCATATGGCGATCGGGGACGGGAAAATGAATGTTGCGGGAGTTATTAAAGCGCTGAAAACCGTTGGGAAGTATGACGGCTGGCTAGACATAGACGTCTGGGAGCACCCGAAGCCGTTCGAAGCCTCAGCCGTCAGCAAGAAGGCGCTGGATAGAATCCTTACGTAAATAGGGACAGGCACCATTTTTATTCCTTTTATATTGTTGGATAATTCGGCATACTTTATAAGAAATAAAATTTCGTTTATCGCAATTTGTGATTTACAGGAGATAAGATGGCTGAAAATACTATTTCTGTGACAGTGGATAAGACCCACATCGTTACCATAGGCGAGCGGTTATACGGCGAAAGCGTTGAGCTGATCAGGGAGCTGGTAAACAACGCCTACGATGCTGATGCAAGCGAGGTCCGCATAAAAATCAGCGATGACGAAATTATCATTTCAGACAACGGCAGCGGAATGGACAGGAAGGATATTGAACAGTATTTCAACATCGGCTCACCCCACAAAAGACTTCACCGCAAATCCCCAAAATTCGACAGGGACCGCATAGGTGAGTTTGGCATAGGCAAATTCGCGGTTCTCTCGGCCTGTCCGTATTTTGAAGTTTGGACAAAGAAGGGCGATTTTCAGGCAAAGGTCGTATTTGACAAGGATGAGTGGGAGAAATCCCCTGAATCCTGGAATCTTCCGTTCTTTGCAGAACCGGTTGATTCCGAAAAGCCAGACGGCACGGTTGTCACTTTGAAAAAACTGAGGAAAAAATTCAATCTCGCGGACGTGGAGAGGCGTCTCATAGAATCCGTTCCTTTGAAGGCTCCGCACTTCTCGGTGTTTTTGAATGACAAAAAAGTCTCTCCAAGGTTCGTTCCGGGGCACAGGATTCCTTTTCTTGAAGGAACTGATTTCGGAGTAGTCCACGGCGAGATAATAATCACTCCGATATCCCGGACGGACGCGAAAGAAGCCGGCGTTGAATGTAAGGTCAAGCAGGCGACAATCCGCAGGGATTTCTTCGGGATTGAAAAGTGGGAGATAGGCGCGGCAAGGGTGACCGGCGAGGTCAACGCGGATTTCCTTCCAATAACAAGTGACCGCAGTGATTTTATAAGGGACAGCGAGGAATATAAGGCTTTCCGCAAAGTGATGGAAAGAGTGATGGAAAGAGTTAAAAAGACCGTTGAAGAACTTTCTGACTTCAAGCAAAACCGGAGAACCAAGCGGGTGCTGACCGAGGTACTTGAAAGAGTAAAAGACAGTCTTTTTATGAATCCTGAATTCTGTCCCGAAGGTCTGCTGCCGGTCGGAGAAGAAGGAAAAGCCGGGGAAGGAACTCCCGGTTTTACAGGAAGCGGAAAACCCGGTAAAACAGAGAGGGCTGCCGCGAAAACAGAAGAACAGCCAAAAAAGAAAAGAATGAAACGCCCTTCTGTCAAACCCCTGACCCCTACCGCTGTCGTAAAAAGGCTGGCAGCAGGCAGGGAGGGAGTAAGTTGTCTCATAGACCACTTCGGACCCGAAGGTCCCGAATGCGAAACACAGGGAACCATCATTACGATTAACCGCGACCACCCGCTTCATCAGAGAGCGGTGAAGGACAGAGAGGCATACATTTTCTACCTTGCTCGTCTCATCACGCAGGAAATTTCTCTTATGAAGGACCCGCGCAATCCGCGCCAGGCATTTGAGCGCCAGAGCAAACTGCTCAAGGATGCCCTTGCTTGAAAGAGGCAAATATGAAAACAAAGGCAAGAAGAGATGCAAAGAAAGATAGACAGAACACAATGGCTGACCGCATAGCCGAATACGTAAATTCTCCCCGCATTACTCATCGACTGAAAATCGGCAGGATCATCAGTTGCAGAATTCAGGGAAATTACGGTGATTACCGCACGCAGATAGATATGAAGGATAACAAAAAAATAACCTGCACCTGTCCGTCTGATTATTGGCCGTGCAAGCATGCGTTTGCTCTTGCTAAAACGTATGAAATCGCCCCTGAAACTTTCGTTGACTTTAATGATGTAATCAAAAACCTGAAGAAGAAAACAAAAACAGGGCTTTTGAATATTATCAGGAATATGATTTTACGGTCGTCGGAATCTCTTGCCGCACTTGGGATAAAAGGATTTGAAGAAGAAACAAGAGAAGAAGCAGAAGAAGATGAAACCGTGGATAAATTCGATTGAACCAGCAATCTGTTCAGAAAAGGAAAAAAATGACAAAAGGATGGGCAGGCAATCGAGAACATAGATACTATTTCTTTTTAAATAAGTATGATGACATTGCTTTCACCCGCTGCCCGCAATGCAACAGGAAGACAACTAAAGAGCGGATGTTTTGTCTAATCATCCACGTAGATCCAAAAAATCTTTTCTCATTTAACAAATCATGCAGGTTCTGCGCAGACTGCGGTCTTATAATTGTGAAAAAAACAGAGCTGGAAAACTATCTGGCTGATATATGCGAGAAACATTATCCCGATATACTCGGCAATGATTATCTTGCGCTTGGCACAATTAACCGCGCTCTTCATCGAAAGGTGAAACAAGGAAACTTAGACGCAAATACCATTATTCAGTGCTTTATTCCGTTTATAGGCCACAAGATATTCGAAACATGCGGCGGCTGGCAGCCTGATAAATTTAGTATGGGGGTATAATGCTATTTAATCCGAAATACACGATAACTGATAAAATCCTAAACAATCTTACGGCAATTACCTCCGCGCGCGAGGTCATTGAGCAGTCGCATCTGGTGCCTCAATGGGAGGCGAAGCTGAGGCGCCAGGCAATCCTTAGCAATTCGCATTCATCCACCGCCATTGAGGGGAACAGGCTGGATCTCAAACAGGTGGAGGACCTGGCAGAGGGGAAAAATGTCATTGCGGAAGAAAAAGACAAGCAGGAGGTCCTGAACTATCTTGAAGCCCTGGAAAAAATCCCCGTCCTCGCGGAAAAGGGAAAATTCACGATCCGGGATCTGCTCAATATCCACAAAATGGTCACGAAAGGCACGCTTAACAATGATTCTGACTGCGGCGCATTCAGGAACAGGCAGGTTTTTGTGGGAAGGAGGGTTTTTAACGGGACCGGATTCAAAGAAGAGATTACGTATATGCCGCCCAAAACAGAAGAAGTCCCGGTTTTGGTAAATGAGTTTATTGAATGGCTTAATCTGGAAGATACGTTTGAGATGAACCCTGTCCTGCTTGCGGGAATTGTTCATTATGAGATAGCAAGGATCCATCCTTTCATAGACGGGAACGGCAGGACAGCCAGGCTGCTTGCGACGCTTGTCCTTTATTTAAGCGGTTTTGACCACAGGCGGATATTCGCACTTGATGATTTTTATGACAAGGACCGGCAATCATATTATAACGCGCTGAAAACCGTGGACAAGGAAACGCGAGATCTGACAAAATGGCTGGAATATTTCACAGACGGCGTGGTATCTTCAATGAAGAAAGTAAAAGAGGCGATCTTGAAACTGGGGATCAGGACCAGAAAGAGCGCCCAGATCGCGCTTACCCCGCGGCAGATGCAGATCGTGGAATACGCTAATAAAAATAAAGGGATAACCAACAGGGATGTCAGGGAAATGTTTAAGCTTTCAGATGAAGGCGCGCTTAAAGAAATAAAGAAGTTGGTTAAACTCGATGTAATTAAAAGCAAAGGCAAGGGCCGGTCCCTGCATTACATCTTAAAATAAGGTTGGCGATTAGGTTGGCGATTAGGTTGGCGATTAGACGAAATTCAAAAATTTGAAAAGTAGCTTTAAAAATCATTTAAAATAAGGATTTAAAAATTGGTGCCTGTCCCTATTAAAAATGAATAATAGAGAATGGATCAAACAAATTATAGAGCATAAGGATACGGGAAAGACCCCGTATAATTTCATGTTTTCCCCGCCCGCGCGCAGGCTGGTTGAAAGCCATTACAAGATCAAGAGCATAGAAAGAGAGCTTGACTTCCCCGTAAGGATGACCAGCCCCAGGAGCATTAAGCCGCTTTACGCCCCGCCTGAAAAATACGGGGAGCAGATACAGGACGAGTTCGGCGTGATATGGAGCACAAGCGCCATTGACCGCGGCTCTCCGATTAAGCCCTGCCTGGCAGAGCCTGACCTTTCAGGATACAGGTTCCCTTTTCCGGACCAGCCCTGCCGTTTTGATGAGATAGGAGAGTGGTGCAAAAGGCAGGGGGACAGCTTCCGGATAATCTGGATAGGGGACCTGTGGGAGCGTGCGACGTTCATGCGGGGGATGGAAAACCTGCTTATGGATATAAAGCTCAACCCTGAGTTTGTGAAGGAACTCCTCTGCGGTATAAGTAATTTTATCCTGGGCACGATGAAGATCCTTTTCCAGCAGGTCCTTCGGTTTGACGGGGTGGCGCTCAGCGACGACTACGGTAACCAGAAACAGCTTGTGATGAACCCTGCTGACTGGAGGCAGTTCGTCAAGCCGCTTTTAAAGGAGATATACGGCCTTGCGCGCGCGAACAACCGCGTCGTGTTCCATCATTCGTGCGGCAATATCGTTGAAATAATCCCGGACCTGATCGAGATTGGGCTGGATATACTCCATCCCATACAGCCTGAGGCAATGGATATCTTCGCGCTTAAAAAAGAATTCGGTAAAGACCTGGCGTTCTGCGGAGGGCTGCGCACCCAGGACCTGCTTCCGCGCGGCACGCCCGAAGAAATAAAGAAAGAAGTGCGGATGCTCAAGGATAAAATGGGAAAAGGCGGCGGGTACATACTTGAGCCGGGAATAACCATACAGGCAGACGTGCCGGAAGAGAACATTGCCGCAATGATCGACGAAGCCCGAAAATAATTTAACCACAGGTGAACACAGGTGAACACAGGTTTAACGCGGCAAAATAAATCTTATTTTTAACAGGGATTTAACGGGATTCAAACCACTTTAATTTCTATTATTTTTAAATCTCTCTGAATCCCTGCAAAATATTAATGCATTTACGGTGTTAACCTGTGTTAATCTGTGGTTGCAAAAGGAGCATTGCATGGCGTCTTTGAAGGAATTGAAGAAGATCGTATGGAAATGCAATATGGAGCTGTGGAAGAGCGGGCTTGTGGTCCGCACGTTCGGCAACGCAAGCGGCATAGACAGGAAACGCGGTCTTGTCGCCATAAAGCCAAGCGGTGTCCCTTATTCAGAGCTCACTCCGGAAAAAATAGTGCTTGTTGACCTGGACAACAAGACCGTGGACAGCAGATTCAAGCCTTCTTCGGACACGAGAAGCCACGTTGTCTTATATAAAAGCTTCCCGGATATTGGCGGGGTGGTGCACACACATTCAGCGTATGCGACTGCTTGGGCGCAGGCGAAAAAACCAATTCCCTGTTTTGGAACAACACATGCTGATTATGTGCGCGGCAGCATTCCCTGCACTTTTAACCTGAGCGCGAAGCAGATAAAGTCGGATTACGAGAAAGAGACAGGGATACAGATAGTAAAAACTTTCAAAAAAATGCGCCTGTCTCCTGAAATCACTGAAATGGTCATCGTGGCTTCGCATGGCCCATTCGCGTGGGGGAAAACCCCTGAAGGCGCTGTTTACAACAGCATAATGCTTGAAGAGATCGCGAAAATGGCGTATTTCACGCTGGAAATAAATTCAGGGACCAGGTCCATCGGGCGCGCTTTGCTGGACAAGCATTTCCTGCGGAAGCATGGCAAGTCTGCATATTACGGCCAGTGTTAAACAAAGTTAAAGGTTAAAGGTTGAAGGTTGAAAGTTGTCCCAAAGGGATCCCTTTGGGAAAAGCTAAATCCGAGAGAATCCGTGTTAATCCGTGGTTAAAGGAGATCTTATGCAGTTGAAGGTGGGCGTGATCGGGCTTGGGATAGGGATGAGGCATCTTGAAGAATACGCGGCTGTTCCCGAAGTGGAAATAACCGCTGCCGCGGACATGAATCCCGAAAGGCTGAAAGCGGCCAGCGAAAAATACAGGGCAAAGCCGTATACAAGCGCGGAAGAAATGTTCAAGAGCGAGAAGCTGGACGCGGTAAGCATCTGTACGCCGCCGAGGTCCCATTTGCAGCTTACGCAGATGGCAGCTGAAAGAAAGGTCCATGTGATGTGCGAAAAGCCGATGTCCACCAGCGTTAACGACGCCAAAAAGATGGTTGACACCTGCGGCAAGCACAGGGTGAAGCTTATGATAGGATTCAAAAAAAGGCTCGCGCCCGCTTACGCCTTTCTAAAGAAAAAATGCGATGAGGATCTCGGAAGGCCTGTCTGGGCTCTTGTGAAATTCGCGCTCGGAAGGGTGGACATGGACTGGTTCTGGGATGAGCAGGACGGCGGCGGCCCGATAACCGAGAACACGGTCCACGTAATTGATCTGTTGCGGTATTTTATGGGAGACGTGAAACGGGTCCACGCTGAAGGCGGAAATTATTTTATGAGACACAGATCTCCACAGATAGATACCGGAATTTTTACTTTATCTTTTAAAGAAGGCGGGATGGCGGGTGTGGGAGCAGGATACGGCTCTGAATGGGCGTTCGCAAAAGAAGAAGTGAGTTTTACGACTGCGAAAGCGGTGTGTGAGGTAAAGGGAAATTTTGACCAGCCCGGGAACCTGCAATATATTTACCGCTCTCAGCCCGACAAGGTTTACACCGAGAATTTCGCGAAGCCGGACGGGTTCAAAGAGGAGATCGCGCATTTCATCGACTGCGTTATAAATGACAAAAAGCCGCTTGCGTCCGGAGAGGACGGGGTGGAATCCGTGAAAATATGCCTTGCGGTAAAAAGATCGATCCGCGAAAATAAAATAATAACACTTTAACCACGCGATCTCACTTTTCTTGTCATTGCGAACGAAGTGAAGCAATCCGACGAAGTCGTTGTGCAGGCAAAGCCTGCAGGCAAAGCCCGCGGCAATCTCTTGGATTGCTTCGTCATTTCATTCCTCGCAATGACATTTCTGGTGGAAATCTAGTGTAATCGTATGGTTAAAGTGGAATCGTGTGGTTAACGTGGTTAATATTGCCTTAATGGCAAAAGGATGATCTATGAAGAAATTTTTTATTCCATTGTTTCTGGTGCTGTGGCTGGCAGGCGGGGTGTGGGCAGTGAACGCGGAAGAGCAGAAGACAGCCGCCGCTGTGCTTGACCTGGAAGCGAAAGAAGGGATCTCTCAGGGAGTGGCTTCAACGATATCAGACTACCTGCGTATACAGCTTGTGAACACTGATAAGTTCGCGATCATAACGCGCGAGAACATGGAGTCCGTCCTCAAGGAGCAGCAGTTCCAGCTTTCGGGCGCAGTGGACCAGGCAAAGATCGTTGAGATAGGCAAGCTGCTGGGCGTGCAGAAGATGTTCACAGGCTCTGTGGGAAAAGTCGGGGACATTTACCTCGTAAACCTGAAAATAGTAGATGTGCAGTCGGGAAAAATAGAAAAAGCCGAGACAGAGGAATGCGCCGATTGCAAGGAAGAAGGACTGCTGGGATCTATCAAGGCCGCGGTGAACAGAATAGCCGGCCTTAAAGCCGGTTATGACAGGTCAGGGATTGCCCAAACAGCAGGATCGCAGAAGAAAGAGGGATGGCTGGGTGTATCGATGGGTAGCATAGACGATAAGACCGTAAAGCAGCTGAACCTGCCGGGCAAGACCGGGGCGTTAATCCTGGAAGTATTTTCATCAAGCCCCGCGGAAAAAGCAGGGCTGGAACCGAACGACGTGGTTATTGGATTCGGAGGCAGGCCGATCGCCAGCTACCCGGAACTTGTCAGCGCGGTGGAGATGAAAACACCCGGAGAGAAGGTGGAAGCCAGGGTGATCCATTATGGCTACGAAAGGACCCTGAACATCATTATCGGCGACAAAGAAGACGGCAAGAAAGTAAGGATGGAACATTACACAAAAGCAATAGAGAAAGATCCCGGAGATTCGCTTTCCTATTATAACCGCGGCAGGGAATATTTTAACCGGGATGATTACATGAGGGCAGAAAAAGATTTTGGGAAGGCAATTGAGCTCAGCCCCAAGACAGACTATTTTTATAATATGCGCGGTTATACCTACCTGCGCCTGCGTCTCTATAAAGACGCGCTGAATGATTTCACCAAGGCAATTGAAGTTAATCCGAAATACAGTACTGCTTTCATATACCGCGGCCATACGTACATACTGCTGGGCAATATGGAAAGCGCGGTAAATGATTTTTCAAAGGCAATAGCGTTTGATCCCAAGAATTACCTTGGTTTTTATAACCGCGGTATTGTTAAAAACCAGCTCAAGAGATACAGCGACGCTATAAACGATTTCAACAAGGCGATAGAGCTGAACCCCAACAACGCAAATATCTACCTGGATAAAGGGAATTCATATTATTACCAGGGAGACTACAACAGCGCGATCAGGGAGTTTTCAAAAGCCGTTGAAGTGAAACCTCAATACGCGGACGCTTATTACAACAGGGGCAACACTTATAAAGCTCAAGGCCAGAATAAAAACGCGGTTGATGATTACAACGCGGCGCTGCGGATCAATCCTGAGTTTGCCAACGCTTGCTTTAACCTGGGGGTTGTTTATGAAAAAAGCAAGATGGCGTCCGTTGCCTGCGACAACTATTTTCAGGCAGGATTGCTTTACCTGAAACAGGGAGACAAAACAAGAGCCCTGAACTGCATGGACGCCATGAAAAGAGTGGACGCGCGCTCGCCTTTGATCAGCAAGCTGTACGATAAGATATATTCCGGCAAATAGCAAAAGCGCGTCAACGTGTCAGCGTAACTGCAAGGAATTTATTTTTATTGAAACTGCGATGAACGACGGACGATGCACGATGAACGAGGAGGAATAATGGAAAAGGAGCCGAAAGAGTTTCTTAAAAGGTTTATGGACAGCATGAGCCCGTCCGGGTACGAGGAAGATTCAGCCAGGATATGGAAGGAGCGGACAAAGGTTTTTGCCGACGAAGTGAAGACGGACGTGCACGGCAATACTGCCGGGGTCCTGAACAAGAACGGAAGCCCCAGGGTAATGCTCGCCGGCCATATCGACGAGATCGGGTATATGGTAAAGTTCATAGACAAGGAAGGTTTTATCTATTTCTCTCCCATAGGCGGGATAGACTACCATCTTGTACCGGGCCAGAGGGTGCTGATAAAGACCAGGAAAGGGAAGATCCACGGGGTCACCGGAAGAAAGCCCAGGCATCTGCAGGAAGGGGACGAAGTCAATAAGATCATCAGCCCTGACAATGTCTGGATCGACATAGGCGCGAAGAACGAAAAAGAAGCCAAATCGCTTGTAGAGGTCGGCGACCCGGCGGTCCCGGCAGTCGGATTTGAGGAGCTAAGGGGGGACAGAATAGTAGCAAGGGGATTCGATGACCGCATAGGCGCGTTCATAGTGAGCGAGGTGCTCAGGGTCCTTTCGAAGAAAAAGCCGCAGGCGGCTGTTTACGGGGTTGCCACCGTGCAGGAGGAGCTTGGCACAAGGGGAGCTCAGACAAGCGCGTACGGAATAAGCCCTGACATAGGCATTGCCATAGACGTAACCTTCGCGATGGACATGCCCGGCGCGGATAAGAAGAAAATAGGGGATATAAAGATCGGCGGCGGGCCTGTTATCGCAAGGGGCCCGAATATAAACGCGAAGGTCTTTGACCTGTTCGTCAAGATTGCCAGGGAGAAGAAGATAAAATACCAGGTGGAGGGTATATCAGGCCCTACCGGAACGGATGCGCGCATAATACAACTCACGAAGTCGGGGGTTGCGACAGGGCTGATAAGCATACCGAACAGGTACATGCACTCGCCTGTGGAACTTGTGAGCACAACCGACCTGGATAACATCACGAAGCTGATCAGCGAGTTCATTTTACGAGTCAATAAGAAGATGGATTTCACTCCCTGCTAATAAAATTAACCACAGGGGTCACAGAGAAAAACGGGATTTTCACACAATATGTCATTGCGAACGAAGTGAAGCAATCCAATACGAGATTGCTTCGCTATCGCTCGCAACGACTTCATCGGATTGTCCCGAAGGGATCCCTTTGGGACTTCGTCACCTCAAAATTCTTCCCCCTGTAGTTCCGATAAAACTGGAACTTAACACAGGGGTCTTCGAGCCAGAACTGAGCAGATGGCTCTACGATCGCAATGACTTTCTAGTGGAAATCGTGTGTAATCGTGTGGTTAAATATTTTATCTTGTAACCAAGAGTAACTCTGAGTTCTCTGTGGTTTAAGGAGGTTGTAGTGAAAGCGGTGGAAATTACCGGTGAGAAAGAAGTGCGCCTGGTGGACAGGCCTGACCCGAAACCTAAAGGAGAACAGGTCCTGGTAAAGATCATTATTGCGCCGATGTGCACGGAATACAAGGCGTACAAGAACGGGTGGAAAACCGACTGCCTGGGCCACGAGGCGGCAGGCGAAGTTACCGCAATTGACCAGCAGGGAACTGTAAAGCCTGGCGACAGGGTAGTCGTAATGCCGCAGTATCCATGCGGTAAATGCCCCCTGTGCCTGAAAGGGGATTACATCCACTGCCAGAACATACTGAACGTCAACGAAATAACAGGTAACACATACTGCACTGCTACTTATACCCAGTATACGGTCAAGAATGACTGGCTTCTGGTACCGATACCTGCGGACATGTCATACGAGCACGCGAGCATGGCTTGCTGCGGGCTGGGCCCAACTTTCGGCGCGATGCAGATCATGCAGGTGGACGCTTTTGACACAGTCCTTATCGCAGGCGCAGGCCCGGTAGGGCTCGGGGGCGTTATTAACGGCGTTTCAAGGGGAGCGCGCGTGATAACGATCGAGCCTCATCCGTACAGGGTAAAGCTCGCCAAAGAACTTGGGGCGGTGGCAGTAATTGACCCGAATAACCCAGATGCTTTAAAGCAGATAATGGATTTGACCGGCGGTGTCGGGGTTGACAAGTCCATTGACTGCGCCGGGATACCTTCTGTCCAGCGCCTGCTTATCGACGCTACGCGCAGGAAAGGCCACATGTCATTCATAGCCGAAGCAGGCGAACTGACAGTCCATGTTGCTAATGTGGTGTCTCTAACAGTTCTTTACATTTGGGCTGTCATTGCGAGGAGTGTTAACGACGAAGCAATCTTGACCTAAAAATCGAGATTGCCACGCTCCCTTTGGTCGCTCGCAATGACAACTCAAAGCAGAATCAAATGTCAAGGGATTTATGCGACACCATACTAACGATATGCTGCGCAAAGGCCTGCACCTTCACGGCGCATGGCACTGGAACCTGTCTGACACGCCCAGGATGATGGAGACCATCAAGAAAACAGGCGCTCTGCTTGACAAAGTCATAACTCACAGGTTCCCGATGAGCAGGGTCAGGGACGCTTTCGAGTTGCAGCTGACCGGGAACTGCGGCAAGGTTATGCTGGATCCGTGGCATTAAGATACCGGTTGAAAGTTAAACGTTAAAAAGTTAAAAGTTGAAAGCTATAAGATTACCACGAAAGCACTCCGCCCGTCTTTCAGCGGGCGAGACTTCGCCCACCTGAAAGGATGGGCGAGGAAAGCACGAAACATAATTAGACACAGATTAGCACGGATTAATTACCTACTTGACACTTGATATTAAAAAAATCACCGTAATCTGGGTTGAAATCACCGTAATCGTTAGTCAAGAAAGGAGGTGGAGCCATGGCGGAGAAAAAAAGGATAAGCTGCGCATACTGGTAGTGGACGACGAGATCGCTATTTTGAATTTTTTCAAGCGGCTGTTCGGGAAACAGTGCCTTATAAGCGTTGCCATGGATGCGGATGAAGCGATACGCATGGTAAAGAACCTGGAATTTAACCTTATTTTTCTCGACGTAAGGCTCCCGGGCACAAGCGGGGCGGAGGCGCTGCGGGACATAAAGAAGGCGAATCCCAATGCCGTTGTGGTGATGATGAGCGGTTATGACGTTGAAAGCGAAGTCAGGAAGGCGATGGAAATCGGCGCGCAGGAATTTCTGCCGAAGCCGGTTGACATAAACAGGATCATGACAATAAAGGAAGCGGCAGAATATCTGAAAGTGCATCAACTGACCATATACAGGCTTGCCCAGAAAGGCAAAATCCCTTTTTCCAAGGTGGGCAGGCAGTGGCGCGTAAAAAAGGAAATCCTGGAGAAATGGGTTGAGCAAGAGACGAAAAGGATAAAATAGGGCAGGATAAATAACGGAGACTGTTTATGGATATAAACAACCAGCAGAAATTGAACAAGATGGAAGTTGCGGACCTGGAGTTTCTTTCAGAAACCGCAATGTCATTCGTGAAAATGGACTTATCAGAAAATATCTACGAGTTCATAGGAAGAAAGCTCAGGAAAATAACAGGTAACGCAATAGTTGCAGTCAATTCGTTTGATCACAATGCCGGTATAATGAAACTGGAGGCTGCCTTTGGCGCAGAGGAATACAGGGAACAGATCAGTAAGATTATCGGGACCAATGTTATAGGGTCAACATACCCTGTTTCTGAGGGCATCCTTTTGCGTATAAGAGAGGGAAAATTTGAAAAATTACCCGGAGGATTCTATGACGCCGCTCTCGGGAAATTCAGTAAGGAGACCTCTTCTCTTATGGAATCGCTTCTTAAGATAAAGACAGTATACGGGATAGGGTTTATCCATAAAGACAAAATACTGGGGACAACCGTAGTGCTGGTTACGGATACAAATGTAAAGTTTAACGTGTTGTTAATTGAGGCGTTCGTCCGTCAGGCATCAATCGCCCTGCAGAAACAAAGGGCAGAGAATGAGCTGCGCGAAAGCGAAACAAGGTTTCGCCGGATCGCAGAGAGCATACCGGACGTCATCTGGACAAGCGACGAAAACGGCAATACTTCCTATATAAGCCCTATCGTGGAAGGAATATACGGATATACCCCGGAAGAGATATGCGGGGGCGGGCATGAGTTATGGTTTGGCCGGATACATAAGGACGATATTGAAAAAGTGAAGTCTGCTTATAATGCATTCCTGACAGG
>Ga0210016_1000730_pt1 | contig 29662 bp, 32 predicted proteins | sample CryGeyCG2014_300_FD_185454 | JGI IMG/M metagenome (GOLD analysis project Ga0210016, IMG submission 185454) | Groundwater microbial communities from aquifer - Crystal Geyser CG02_land_8/20/14_3.00 (SPAdes) (version 2) | ecosystem: Environmental > Aquatic > Deep subsurface > Groundwater | place...
TACCTCTTGCCTCAGTTGACGAAATTCTTCCAGCCGGTTATGATTGACCTGATCCATTGGAAACCTCCTTTAAGAATTTGAGTTTGGTCGTGCTTACTCTTATCTCTTAACAGGAGGTTTCTTTTTATGGTAGATTATAAATAAACTTTTTCTATCTTATCTTTAAAGATTTAACCTCGCTCTGCCATAATATATAACGGTTCTAATTTCCATTCCTGCGCCCTAAAACGAGCATGGTGCAAGCCAGGATTTATGCTACTTTTAACTCCAGGCTCACTTTTGTAAGTCTTGAAAGCTGTGGAGCAACTCCGCCTAGAAAAAAAGGGGACGGCTCTATTTATTATTTCTGTACCAATCAATGGTTTTCTTCAATCCTTCTTCGAGGCTGACCATGGATCTGAAGCCGAATTCCTTCTCTGCTCTACTTGCATCTAACATCCTCCTGGGTTGGCCATCTGGTTTTGAGGTATCCCATACCTTTTTTCCTTTAAATCTTGCTTGATTTCTTTTGCTCATTTGTTCTTTTTACCCTTTTTGTAGAAATTGATTTATGTGTCTAATAAAATTGTGGAAATCACCTAAACGAGTCTGTAGAATTTCATAGATTTTATTTAAGTCAATACTGGCATATTCATAAACCAGAATATTTCTTAAACCCGCCATACCACGAATCTGTTGGGCAAATTCAGACGGAACTATATTCTTTTCTCCTAACTTATCTATAATATCTACATAATCCTCAATTTGATTCTCACCTCTCGCAGCTAAAATACGGTTACCGACATCAATAAGCACTTGAATAGAAAGTTGCAAACCATGACAAACCATCTATTGTTTGCTTAAAGATGTTGAAAACTCCTCCCAAGATATATTCCTAAAACTTTTTAACTCTCTGAGGTACCGATTTAATTCTTGGAATTTTGTTCTGATTACCTCTTTATCTATCACCTTTTATCCCCTGCCACCAAATGTGGTTTAATGAGTTGCTTAAAGTCATTAAACTTATTAATAGTATCAATTTGAAACTGAATCCGCTTCTTTTCATTTTTAGAATAAATAACCTTGCTAAAATATAAAACCCGATGTTTAAGTAAAGAATTTGCTTCATTAAGAATGACTAAATCTACATTATTTGTCCTCAATAGTTTAATTAAATCTGTAAGGATTTCTGCTTTATATCCATATCTGTATAATTTTTCGTTAACTTGTCCTTTATCCAAAATTATGGCTATATCAATATCGCTTAGAACATTTACTCTTCCTTGTGTTACTGAGCCAAAAACATAAGCCACTTCTATCTCAGGATGTTTTTGAAAATACCCTTTCATAATTTCTCTAATCTCATCTATATTTCTCTTCATTTTCTAAATCTCCTCCAGTTTTGAAAAAACCACTATTATCCCCGCAGATTAAATTATCCATCCGCTTTGTTTTTGCCAAGCTGGGGTCAGACTTGGAAAAAAACTTTGGGGTCAACCCTTCAAAATTCAATTTACAAATTCATATCCCCTTCTTGGGGATTCATGGTTAAAAAGTATGCCAGAGCACGCAAAGAGATTGTAGGCTTCGCGGTAGTTTCCTGTCAAATCAAAACCAGCTACTTTTGAGAAAGGCCTCCGGGTAGAGTAGAGAGCTGGCGTAGTAGCATAGGCTCTATCTCCAGCTCCCCCTCATTTACCCCATGGAGTACCACCAAATATTTCATATATTTTCAAGATACCTTACCTATTCACAAGTTGTGATCACAAAAGCTTATTACTCCACAGGGTGAACCGTACGTGCAGTTTGTTTCCCTTCGGTCAAGCTTCGCCCCCGCATACGGCTTTCCGACCTGCCTTCGCCGAAGCGGCTACGCGCAGGCAGGTCATCTTCTTCCAGCGGCTTTCACAGTTTGAGTCCATGGGGCCGTTGTAGGTATCTTATAGAGTCCCAGAGTTTCGTAAAGGTACTGATAAGGGTAAACTTTATAGTCTCTGCTTTTCTTCGCATGCTTCCGTCTCAGGTATATGCGCACTCGCTCATCCAGAAACCCTTTGAGCGCAGACAAGTCGCGGCTGCAATTACCGTAGTAAAAGTAGCCTACCCATCCCCTAACCACTTCATTGAGCCTCTTGATGACCACCTCTTTGGGTAAATGAAGAGTCCTCCTGCAAGTCAGAGCCTTTATCTCACGGGATAAATTTCTTTGGTTGGGTTAGTAAATAATATTGGAAGAGCACGGTACCAAAGGGTCATAGCTTTTGAAATGCATCTATCAAAAGGAGCTTGGTATATCTTAGAAGATAGGAGGGATTATTTTATAAACATTATCATGATGATCAAAATCAAATAGCGTTACTATTTTCTCTTCTTCATTCACCTCATATATCAACACAAAAGAGCCACCGATATGAACCCTACGCTTATTCTGTAATGGTTTCCTTAAAGGTTTAAACCGATAAGGATCTTCAAGAATATCTCTTACCTTTCTTTCAATTAATCGAAGCATCTCCTTGTCTTTTTTCTGGAGCTTCTTAAATTTCTTGTCCAGTTTTTCTTTAATAGCAAGTTTATACACTACTTCAAACCGTATCGTTTCCCGAAATCTTCAACGGTGATTGACTTTTCAAGGTCAAGTTCCCTCATCCGTAAAATAAAATCTTCACGCAACTCAGGTTCTTCCATGAGATTTTTTTTGATCTGAGTTACATCCCGCTGTAAATTAACAACTTTTTTATAAATCGTTTCAAGAGTAATGCTCTTCATTGATTCATCCTCCTACAACTATAAAATTAGCATATTCAGAGAAAATGTCAATTATCAGCCTTTTGAGACACCTATTTCGTCTATTTGGTCTGTTTCGTCTATCTGGTTTGTTTGGTTTATCTGGTCTGTTTGACCCCTTGATGTCGTTTCTCTACTTTTCGCCAGCAAGCTGCCGGGCTGCATCAACCACTTTATCAGAAAGCCAGTATCCCTGATTTCTAATTTCATCCAGAAGTGGACCTATCTTCTCAATAATACCTTTTTCTTTTGCCAGCAGCAGAATCCCAATCAATCCAGTGGTGGGTATATTCAATTTTTCAGCCACCAATCTTCCAGCACGATCGTCAAGCAGCAGGAGGACATCCCCTGAGCATATTTGTAGCCCCCTGCCCTACTAATCCATTTTCAAGGCAAAGCGCCACCCAATAGCTTCCGCTTCTTCTCAATACTGTGGTATAGAAATCCATTCTATAGATTGCCTCCTTTCTTCAAAAGATATGTCTTATTTTTAATTTTAACATTTTAAGAGGAAAAGGCAACTTAACCATTGATCTCGTCTGTTTGGTTTGTTTGGTCTGTTTCTTTGGTGGATCTTAAGCGTCTTTGGGCATTAGTGTCTTAGAGTCGGTGAGTCCAAAAAAGCCATCGAGTAATAAGGCAGGCAAAGAGGATGGAACTAATTGAAAGCCGACCCCTTCCCACTTGGCCAGGTTTCTTCCTCGTCTTTTAAAACTCGTGTGTAAAGGACATCCTTTATATGGAAACCAGCTAAGTCTCGTAAGGCATCCAGGCCGGGCTTGATTGCAGGAATCAGTCCCTTGTGTTTGGCTGCGATGAGGATACTGACAAGCTCTATGAAGCGCAATTTGAGGTGACGAGCAGTTTCTCGCCCAAGATGTTCGTCTATCAGGAGCAAATCAGCCCCTGAAAGCCCAACGTAGTTTAGTTATTTAAATTGTTGTGAATGCTAAGAGGGTAAGATTATGATTTGATCACAATGTAAATTTTTTATTCATAATGGAATCGGCACGAAATAATAAACAGCTCGCCACCTTCATATTTATACACGAGTCTATGTTCGTTATTGATTCGCCTTGACCAGAAACCCATTAATTTCCCCTTTAATGGTTCCGGCTTGCCGAGACCCCGAAAAGGGTCTCTCACGCAATCTTTAAGTAAATCATTAATCTTTCTAAGAATATTTTTGTCTGTATCCTGCCAGTACAGATAATCTTTCCATGCCTCAGCCGTAAAGTGAATCATGTTTCAAGATGATTGATCTGTTTTGAAATGAGCTGTCTGTTTTTTAGCTGTTCCAATGATCTAAATATGGATTCTCGATTTGCAGGAGTTGATAGGAGATAGTCCGTTTCATCGACCTCATCTCCTATGTTGATTTCTATGACTTTGTTTTTGCTAAATAAGCTTTTCAGTTTTTCGACAAAATCCATATCCAGATCGCCAAGCCTTAATTTAAAATTTGCTCTTATCATCAGTATACCCCCTCTTATAAAATTACATTTTTAAAATAACATTTTTCTCAAAGCTTCTGCAAGGTTGTTGATTTGGAATGTGGAAACTGCACTTGGTGACCCCTGATGTCAATAGTGGACACGAAAGATTCTTCATGCTGCAACCTGTATTGCATAGAATTGCCGCTCATAGACAGCCGGGGATAGGTACCCCAGCCGCGCTTGCCGTCTTTGCCGATTGTAGAATACCTCGATGTACTCGGTGATCTCCCGGATAGCTTGTTCCCTTGTCTTGTAGCGACAGTGGTGGACAAGCTCATTTTTGAGCGTACCCCAGAAGCTCTCCATGGGAGCATTATCATAGCAGTCGCCTTTTCTGCTCATGGATGCTCTCATCTTGAACTGATCCACCAGTCTCCGGTATTCATGGGCACAGTACTGACTCCCACGATCCGAATGGTGGATCAGGCCTGCTCCAGGCCGTTTGGCTGCCACTTCCCATATCTTCAAGGCCGAATAGTCATTGAGTAATTTGGTCATCGAGGGTGATAAAGAAGTTGATAGCATAGTCCTGTAAGAAACTTCTTACCTATGTAGAAGAGGTGAAGGATGTAATAAGGCAAAATTATTCTTTTTGAAGAAAGATTGTAGCGCCAGCGGAGGTTCTCCCGAGTGGGGAAAAAGAGGTGAAATATATAACGAACCCGGGAGGTTTTATCTGGCAACTTTCTTAACTTCAAAAGGCGCTCGAAATAACTTGCAGGGAGTTTTGCGTAGTATTGTTCTTGCCGATCTTCAACTCCTAGTACCAGTGTATTGATATCCAGTGGCGCTGCTTCCTCAGCTAAGGGTATTTCAGCTTGCCAATAGTGATTTAAGGTGGCAATAACAGGGAGGATATCGTTCTCAACACCCCATTTATGGCCAATATCTCCGACCTTTAACCAGTCTATTTTCCATGCTCTTATTGCATAGAGAAGATCTACAAGCCATTTTATTTCAGTAAATCCTTCATCTGATAGATGTCTTGAGGAGTGAAGGAGGGTATGGACAATGAATTGCTCTTTGCTCAGGTGGTCAACTTTGATTCCATCAGTGCTTGTTTCCTCCCTTCCCTGCCATATTTCTGATCTGGCACCTAAATGGTCTCCCCGTACTCCGAAGATACTCAGGTGGGGTTCTATCATGAGACTTCGGTCTTTACATAATGGGTCGAGGTGGCTGTCAAATTTCTGAAGCTCCTCATCTTCAGGAGAATTTCTGGCGGCTAATGGTTTATAGCCGGCCATCGTCATCACTTTTTTAAAACAAGGTATCATATCAGCAGGTATTAGAATATCCAGATCACAAAAAGTTCGAAGCCCGGGTTGCGGATAGAGACGCAGCATTGCCGAGGCGCCTTTAAGAAGAATCATGGGTATTTTTTCTGAATCGAGCATCTCCTTAACTTCTTTAATCTGGCGACGGGCCTGCTTTTCCTCTGCGATCTGATGAAGGTAATGTCCGAGCCATTCTTTGCTCAGTTGCTCCGGCAATGAAATCCCCAGAGATCTGGTGCGATAATAGAGGAACGGGGTTACCCCGTGGAGTTTGGAAAGCTCGGAGATGTATTGCCAGCCCTCGTCTGAAGTAACGGTAGGGATAGAGGAGGAAAAAGGGTTACAGAGTTGAAGAAAGGCAATTAGATCGTCATCGCGTCTTTGGGTCATAGTGTTACTTGAGTTTATTGGGTTCATTGAGTTTGTTGAGTCCCAGTGAAATAGGCGGGTCCATGGAGTAGTTTCCACACTCCACGGGCGCATTTCATCCCGATTAAATAGCTAACGTTTTTCACGGGATAAATTTGTTTGGTTTATTTAGTTTATTTGGTTATTAAGTTATTGGACGGCCGTAGTCGTCGGCGAAGCGCTCGATGTCATCTTCTTCGACGTAGTCACCATTTTGAACTTCGACGATTTGAAGGAAGATATCTCCAGGGTTCTCCAGACGATGCTTCGTATTGATAGGGATATAGGTGCTTTCGTTCGTATGAACTAAGTAGGTCTCACCCTCTCTTGTCACTTTTGCTACCCCTGATACCACAACCCAGTGTTCACTCCGCCTCCTATGCAATTGAAGACTCAAGCGTGCTCCAGGTTTAAGAACAACCCTTTTAATTTTGTATCTATCCCCTTTCTCAAGAACGGTATAACTTCCCCAGGGCCTCTCTACGGTTTTGTGAATGAGATGTTCCTCACGGTCAGCCTGTCTCAATGCCTCGACAACTTTTCTAACCTCCTGAACTCTTTCCTTGGGAGACACCAGGGTCGCATCGGGTGTATCCACAACCACCATGTCTTTGAGACCAATGGTGGCGATGAGCCTATCGCCAGCAAACACAGTTGAATTTTGACTTTCAATATCAATTGTATTTCCTTTAAGGATATTTCCCGTTTTATCTTTTTCAATGATTTCGTCCAGGGCAGCCCAACTCCCCAAATCAGACCATTTGAATTTAGCAGGAGCCATCAGGATGTTTTGACTTCGCTCCATGATGCCGTAGTCTATCGAGATTGGCTCCAAACGAGAATAGAGTTTATTGAGTTTGTTGCATTCATTGTGTTTATTGGGTTTGTTGAGTTTATCGGGTTTCTTTGGTTTAGATGAATCGAAGAGAATCGATTCAATTTCTTTTAAAGTCCTATAAAGGGATGGGAGGTGTTCTTTGATTTCGGAGAGGATTTGGGAGGTTTTAAATATAAAGATGCCGGAGTTCCAGAAGTAGCCGCCATCAGACAGGTATCTTTTTGCAGTTTTAAGGTCAGGTTTTTCGAAGAAGCGGTCAACTTTAATTAGACCTTTTGGTTTCGTCTTCGAAGATCTGGCAACCTTGATATACCCATAACCTGTCTCAGGCCGATTGGGTTTGATACCAAATGTAACAAGATAGTCTTTCTTTGCTCCCTGGATAGCCAATCTGAGGTCATTCAAGAATTTCTCTGTATCAGGAATGGCATGGTCAGAGGGCAACACAACCATTATGGATTCTGAAGAGAGATGATTGAGGTAAATTGCAGTTAGACCAACGGCTGGTGCGGTGTTTCTTCCCACAGGTTCGTTGATGAACTGGATCCCTTTGGCCAGGTTGCCTAAGGGCTCAATATGAAACCTTATGCTCTGGGCTTTGTCTTCTGTCGTTACAATCCAGATATTCTCTGGGGGGACAAAGCCATTTATACGTTTGATGGTCTGCCGAAGAAGAGTATCCTCTCCAACAATCTGGAGCATCTGCTTTGGGCTGGTTTCCCGGCTTAATGGCCAGAAGCGGACACCGGAACCACCGGCGAGGATTACTGCAAAAATACCGTCCATTGAGTTTATTGGGTCTTAGTGTTTATGCGTAAAAGCGTAAATGCGTTAATGGGTTATTGGGTCAATGCGTAGATGCGGTAATGTGTTTATAGAGTTAATCGAGTTTTTGGAAACTCTTTTTTTCTAAAAAGTTGAGGGGCGAAGAATATTACAATGCCGATGCCGGCCATATCGAGAAGGACGTCGGTGAGGGAAGAATCACGGCCTGGGACATAGGCTTGGTGGATTTCGTCGGCGATGGCGACAATAAGAGCGAACAAAGCAGCAACAAATAAATAGTTTCTTGGGCCCCGGTGAAATAGGCTCCCCATTTCACGGGGTAAATTTATTGAGTCATTGCGTCGATGAGTCATTGGGACGAAAGAGAAGATAAGGAGAGCTGTAAGGATTCCATAGAGGGGGATATGGAGGAGGCTGTAAGGGTTAAAAGAAGATAAATCGGAAACCACGGAAGAATCGGCGAAGAAAAAGATTCCAAATATATAAGCCAAGGAAAGGATGGAAAAAAGGATTCTCACGTTAGGTAACCAGGTCATTAGTTAATTGAGTCAATCTGGTTTCTTTGGTTTATTTGGTTTCTTTAGTTGATTGGGTTGGTTTTTAAAAAGGGGTTATGTCAAATTAAATTAGGGACACATCCCATTTTTTAAATGACCTTACTAACGGATCTGTTTTAGGATAAGCTCCCGCCAAGCCGAATTTTGAGAAATCCGATTGAATGTCTTTATTTGGTTGTGCCAAGTGAATGGGCAAAAGGTTTTTCTGGTTTCTTTTGTTTCTTTTGTTTCTTTTGTAACTGATTTAACAATTCAACTTATTCATAAGTTAATTGCTTTTTAACCAAATAAACTCTACAAACCAAAGAAACTAAATAAACTGCTTTAGGCGACTTTTTTGATTTGCCACCTTGACACCTGGACTGGAACGTCCACACCAATTAGGGTCAGGAGTACCCTGACCCGTTTCCCATCTGACATTTTTTTATCAAAAACTCCCATCAGGTCTTTAAAAGGACCTGATGTGAACTGAACTATGTTACCCTCTTCCAAGCCTTCGTCCAGCTTTACAGCATTATTCTCTCCCATTCGAGCCTTGATTGTCTGGATCACTTTTTCAGAAATCGGGATGGGTTCATTTCCGACCCCCAGGATTTTACTCACTCCTCTTGTCCACTTCACCTTATAGTAGTGGAGATCGATGTCAAGCTTCGCAAAGAGATAGTTCGGAAAGAGGGGTTTAATCTTCTGAACTGTCTCCCCGTGAGAGTATTGGAAAGTTTCGAGCAGTGGGAGAAAAGCTTCTATCTCCTGGTTAAACAAGTTGGTCTCTACACGATGCTCATTCCCAGGTTTGGTTTGAACCACGAACCACGATCGCGAAGCGATCTGGTTTCTTTCGTTTCGTTGGTTTGTTTGGTTCATTTGGTCCATTTGGTTTATTTGGTTTCTCTAGTTTCTTTAGTTTGTTTCACCTAAAAACCTATGTGTTAACTTTTTTAGTAAAACTGATTCTTAAGACTATTGCCCAGAGTATTGTATAGAGGAAAGCGTTGGAAGGAACCTGGATGTTTCTTTCTACGATGCTATGAAGCATTAATGCCACGATGCCTACCAAGCCACCGATTCCAATATATCTCCCTGATTCCCTGTAAGAAAGCAAACTAATTCCAGAGATTGCTTTATAAAAGAAAAATAAGAATAGAATCAAGAGTAATCCTATGCCTATAACCCCAACTTCTGAAGCCAATTGAAGAAAGTCATTTTCGGCATGAGTAGCAATTCCTATTAAATGGAAAGATCGGTACATGGGAAAAACCCAAGTGAAGGTACCGAGGCCGGAGCCAAAGATTGGAAAGTCTTTGAAAATCTGAAACGTGTTTGCCCAGAATACCCATCTTCCTTTGAAATCTTCAGAGGAGGTGAGGAATCGACTGATCACAAAGTCGAGCCCAATCCATGCAGCCCAGAGCAAAGCCAAACCTAAAATTAAGATTGATGTTCTGGAAAATTTCTGCTCTTTTGTAGGGCTTATAAAGAGGAGACTGAGCAGAGTGAATGAGAGAAGGAGGCTTGAAATTCCCATTCTTGATGCTGAGAAAAGGAGTCCAAGAATCATCACAATCACACAAAACCCAATGAGGAGTGTCTTCCCATCGAGTGAGACGAGACGCTCACGCCACCCCCTGAACCGGCCTATTTGAGTGGCTTCGCGTGAAAAAAGGAAGCCAACACTTAAAGGAATGACCATTAGGAGATATCCCGCAAAGTAGTTGCGGTTGATGAAGGTCCCAGTCACAGAGGCAATCCTGGCCTCCATATTCAGATGAAGAATATATTTATGGCCGCTGAAGAACTCGAACATTCCATAGAGGGATTCTGCAACACCGACCAACATAATTACGAGAATTAGATGAATAATATCCCTATTCGAATGTCTCCAATATATGAGAAAGAAAAATAAACCAGATAGGATCAACCATTTGAAAAATTCGATTTGGGTCGCGAAGGGGAAGAAAGAAATTTGAAATTTAGAGTTAAGAGTTAAGAGTTGAGAATCAAAAATCGAAAGAGAATTCCGCAACTCTAATGTTTTGGGGGAGAGGATTTTTAAAAACCCTGAAGGGAGAGGAATCAGTTGAAAGAGGATGAGGAGGAGAAAGAGGGAAAGGAGAATGACAACAAATGCGGAATGCGGAGATTGGAGTTCGCCCTGAACCATGTAAGGTTCAGGGCTAAGGCCCTGAATCCATCGTGGTTCAGGGCTAAGGCCCTGAATCCATCGTGGTTCAGGGCTAAGGCCCTGAATCCATCGTGGTTCAGGGCTAAGGCCCTGAATCCATCGTGGTTCAGGGCTGCCCTGCACTCTACGTAGTGCAGGGCGGAGTAAAGATTGAATTGCCCAGAGGATGATGATTAAAAGGATTCCCAGCTCCATTAAAGAAAAAGCCCAGAGTTCGATGGAGCCAAAGGCAATGGGAGTAAAGATGAGGAGAAGAATGAGGATGAGTTTGATGAAATGGTTAAATATTGTCATTGAGTCACTTGGTCATTAGGTCATTAAGTAATCGAGTCATTGAGTGATTAAGTAATTGGGTAATTAAGTAACTGGCCATTTAGTTAATGACCTTCTCTCTCCCTAATCTTTAAGTCAGGGAGAGATCGGTTCGGGAATATTAGGCCTTCGGCCTTCGATAACTGCCTCGGGGTATTCGGTCACCATCTTTCGGGCTTCTTCTTTGCCCACGATCTTTTCGGCTGCCTTCACCCCAGCGGAAAGAATGGGGGGTCTTCCATCAGTGGAATGGGCATCCGAGGCAATGATGTGAATTAGTCTTTTTGAAAGTAGTTTTTCGGCTATCCGCTTTACTCCGGGTCCAAACCCTCCGGTTAAACTCATGGCTGTGGCCTGACCCAGACAACCCATTCGGATCATTTCATAATATCTTTTGGGTCTCTGCCCGATTTCCATATTTCTTTCTGGGTGACTGATGATGGGAATGATTCCTTTTGCCAACAGTTGGAAAAGGACTTCCTCTGCCTGGTATGGAATCCCTTGGAAAGCAAACTCGACCATGAGATATCGTCCTTGGTCATTGACTGTTACAATTTCTTCCTTTTCATAACGCTGAAGGATATCTGATGTGAAATGGACGTCGGCACCGGGAAGGAGTTTAAACCCGGTCATTGGGTCATTGAGTTGTTGAGTCATTGAGTCAGAATTCTTAACTACGAACTCCGAACTCTGAACTCCGAACTTCATTAAAGCGTTGTTAAGTTGTTGGAGTTTGGTGAGGATGGTGGACCTGTCATTTTTGTAAATTCCTGGCAGGATGTGGGGGGTTGCCACGATGGTTCTTATCCCGTCTTGATAACTGATCCGACACATCTGGATGGAGTCCTCGATGGTCCTGGGCCCGTCATCCAAATTCGGCAGGATATGAGAATGGAGATCAATCATCGCAAACGCTCTCTCCCATAATTGACTTCTCTAACTTTTAAAGAACCATTTTCACGGACGAGGTCCCATTGGATATCCCCCCGGAAAGCCCTCTCTTTACCCCCAGCTTTAAGAGTTTGAATAATTTCATAGTGACCTCTAACGAAGACACTCCGTGTATAGGTCTGGATAGAATAAATTTTCAGGTTATAGACGATAGATTTGCTGTGAGCAATCGTTCTTCGGTAGGCCTCTCGGATATTTGCATAAGGGAGCATCCGGTTTTCAACGGCCTCTTTAGAGAAGAGATCCATGAAGGCATCAAGATCCATTTTCATGAACCGAACTTTATATTCTACAATGAATTTTTGAACTTCTTCTACCGGTATGACCTTGGGGCTCTCAGGTGGAAGAGGGACTTGCGCAATTGTGTAAAAAGGAACGATGAAGATGAGAGACAGGAAGAAAACAAAAGGGATCGCATGAAATCTCATTTAAATTCTCCTTCTTCCCTCAAACGGACTTCTGGTGTTGATAATCGAGGGAAATTATTTTTAGGACTCCATTTTCTTTATCTAACACCCAGCGGACATTTCCTCTCCAGACTTTTTTCTCCCCACCCATTTTCAATATCTGCTCTATTTCATAACGAGCCTTCACTTCGACAGCATTCTGATAAATTTCGATCTTCATATCTTGCGTGTTATAGCGAACTCCCTGACCTTGGTTGAAAAAATCGGCATAAATCTTCCGAATCCCTTCGATTCTATCTTTCTGATTTTGGATGGCCTTAGAGGAGAATAAAGAAAGGAAACCCTCCAAATCCATCTGATTATAACATTCGATATAATTGGCAAAGAACTTTCTTACCTCATCTTCTGTTGCAAGAGGAGAAGGCGGTTTAAATTGAGCGAACTGAAGTTTAGGGTCTCTTTGGTCTATTTCGTCTGTTTGGTCTGTTCGGTCTGTCTCGTCGGTTTGGTCTGTTTGGTTTCTTTGGTCTATTTGGTCTATTTCGTCTGTTTGGTTTATTTGGTTTGTTTGGTTTCTCTGGTTAAAAGTGATTGGTACAGCCGGAGTTGATGTGGCAAGCTGGGGTTGCTGATTTGGCGCGTCAATGCGTGGTTGGGTTTTTGGGTTTATTGAGTTTGTTGGGTCTCTCTGGTCTATTTGGTCTATCTGGTTTCTTTGGTTTATTTCGTTTCTCTGGTTTGTTTCGTTTCTTTGGTTGGTTTGGTCTATTTGGTTAGAAGCTGTAAGTTCAGAAACAGAGGTGGTCTGGAACCTATTAAAATAGATGAGGCCGACGATGATAAAAACAAATAAAATGCTGGCAGGAACACTGAGTTTCTTGAAATAAGATCCTCTTTTTTCCTGGCCGTATGTCCTCTGGAGGTCGTATTCCACGCGTGTGGAAGAATGTTTCAATACGTGATAGGCCTCGTTGATCTCCCTGATCTTCTCATTCGAAGCCACGTCTTCCCCTCGGTCAGGGTGATAGTGCTTCGTGAGTTTGACCCATCGTGCCCGGATCTCTTCTTCTGAGACATTTTCCTTAACACCAAGAGTTTTGTAGTAGTCTTTCATTGAACTGGCCCTCCAGTCAATAAGTCATTAAATCACTATACAATTTGGTCATTGAGTCGTTGTGTTATTGGGTCAATCTCGTTTCCATAGTTTCTTTAGTTTCTCTAGTTTCTTTGGTTTCTTTTGTCCCTGTGAAATAGGCTTTGCATTTCACCCCGTACACTTACATTACAGGGCAAGCAGGATAAATTTATTGAGTTATTGATTACCTAATGACCTTTTGTTTCTGTGAGAGAGAAATTGTCGATCCAAACCGTTCCGGAGATGAATCGGTCGAATTTAGCGGTTTTTTCTCTCCGGATTCTCACTAAGCCGCCCTGGGATTGGGCAGGGGTCCGAAAGGCAACCATCAACTCCTTCCATTCATTGTCTCCGATTAATGACTCGGATGCTTTATAAAAAGCTGGACCAACGCCTGAAACCTCTATTTTCAGACCACTTTTAGTTGTCACAGCTTGGGTCTTCATATTGACCTTTAGCACGTATTCGATATTGGGTTTTAATGGAACGAATTGATAGACATGGGCAAAATCGACATTCTCTTTTCCATTAAAAACAATCTTCAAGGAACCCTTCCCTTCGAAAGCCATCGAAGGATCGAAGGCGACCTCGGCCCCAGGGATTTTCTCAATTTTCCAATCAAAACCCCCACCTAAAATCTTCTCCTTCTCAAACCCACCATTGGTGATCAAGCTACTATCGGAGGGAGATAATAATCCTTCTTCTTGAAGCCTGGCCTTCCAGATTAGAAACGCCTCGTTTAATTCACCGCGGGAGATGAGAAATTCGATGTGTCGAAGAGTTTCATTTCGGTCGGGTTTATAAGCAAATGAATCCTTCTTTTGCCAGGCCTTTTGCGCTGATTCCCTATCCCCTGACTCATAGAGATAGGAAAGATATTGTTTGAGTGAAACAGGGTTTTTCGGAACAAGTCTTTCCAAGATAAAATCAGAATCGTTGGCTGCCTTTCCCAAAACATCATAAACCATGTGGCTCTGATTTGGATAATTGTCGAGAATGTAAGAGAAATGAGGGATTGCTTTTTCGAGTGTTCCCTGTTGGAGGAGAAGACTTCCAGTTACCCACCTACCCTTATAACCAGCAGGAAAGACCCTGATGGCATTTTCTAAAGCTCTCTCAGATGCCTTGCTTTCTCCCATCCTCTGAAAGACCTTCGCCACATTGAGCCAGTAATCCTGCTCAAGAGGGTTTCTTTCAATCGCCTTCTTGAGGTAATGGAGCGACTGCTTTAGGTCGATATTACGAATATCCCACTGGTAGAAAAGTCCCAATCTGTAAAAGGGGTCAGGATTGGATGGGATAGCTTGCATGGCTTTAAGAAGACTTTCTTTAGAGAGGTTTTTCTGGTAGAGGGAAACTCCCCTCCATATGGAAAGGATCTGATAGCCTACCACCAGAGATATGAAGAGAATAAGAGTCGAAGAGAAGAAGCGTCTCATGAACAGCGAAAATCCTTGTCAAAAAGAATATCTTTCGTGTTCCTTTCCAACCTCCCTTTAGGAAAGGCAGGAAATGAGATCATCCCCTCTTGCTGAAAGAGGATGATGGCGGATTGATAATACTCAGGTTGAAACTGAATCGCCTTCTGATGAATAGGGAAGTTCTTTCTTTTTCCCATCCTTTCCGTAATAGTAATGGTATCGGTAATAATAATATCCATAGCCACTCCGATGGATATCAACCCGGTTGATTACCACCCCAAGAATTTTGGCATTCACCTGATGGAGAACCTCTTTTGCCCGCTGAAGGGTCTCTCTCGGTGTTTTCCCGCCTAACACCACGAGGATGACCCCATCTACAGTGGTAGAAAGAATGACGGAGTCGGCAAACCCGAGGGCTGGCGGAGAATCGAGAACGATGTGGTCAAACTTCTTGCCGAGAGAATCCATCATCACCTTAAAAAGCTTTGAGCCAATCAGTTCTGAGGGATTCGGGGGAATTGGACCGGAGGGGATGTAATAAAGGTTTGGAACTTCGGTCTTTTTAATGATTGAGTCAAGCGGTGAATTGCCGGATAGAAAATTTGAGAGCCCTGCGCCATTCTCCTCGTTAAAAATCTTGTGGATCCTTGGGTGTCTCATATCTCCATCGATGATCAACACCTGAGCCCCGGTCTGGGATAAGGCAATGGCTGTATTGATGACGGTTGTGGTCTTTCCCTCAGATGGGTTGGGACTGGTGATGACAATCTTCTTCGGGGGTTTTTCTGAAAAAGAGAGGAGGATGGAAGTTCGTATGTTCCGGTATGCCTCTGAGAGGATTGATTTTGGATGACCATGTGTAACCAGCTCAACCGGATAAGACGCTTTCGCCAATCGCTTTTTTCTTTCATAAGAAATCTCGGGGACCATCCCGAAGGAAGGGAGTCGAATCAGTTGTTCCACGTCTTCGGGTGATTTTACCGTATTATCGAGATATTCAAAGAAAAAGGCCAGCCCGATTCCGAGGAAAAGTCCAACCACTGCGGCCAGAAGAAGGTTAAGCTTTTTATTGGGTTTGTAAGAACCCGTCGGTATTTCGGCCTGGTCCACCACTTGAATATTACTGACAGTGAGACCGGCTGAAACCCCTGCCTCCTTCATCCTCTGGAGGAGACCCTTATAGAGCTCTTTATTGGTATCGGCCTCACGCTTGAGGATGTTATACTGAATGCCCTGCTCCTTCATCTCCATGACCTTGGCTTTTTGTTGCTCAAAGGCCTGCCTGATTAAAGATTCCCTGCGAAGATTCGATTCATAGTCGTTTTTAATCCCTGCAATAATCTTATTGGTTTCAACATCCATACGTCTTTGAATGGACTGCATCTGATTCTTGAGGCGGACCATCTCCGGGTATTCTGGCTTGAAGGTCTCGGAGAGCTTCATATACTGCGCCTCAAGCTGGATGTAAGCCTGCTTCAAGTCCATCACCAACTTGTTCTCGAGAATGGAGGGGAGAGCATCGAAATGTTTGTCTTTGGTCTGTCTATAAAGGGCCTCTTTGGCCATGCGTTCTGATTCGGCTTTGGTGAGGACCTCATTCAGTTCAGTGAGCCGTTGCATGGTGACATTCTCTTTTTCCTCGAGTGAAATAATATCGTGCTTGGAACCGAAAGCCTGAAGGGCTTCATCTGCCCTTTCCACTTTTGCCTTCAGATCTTCTAATTGTTTGGTCAACCATTCTTTCACCTGTTCCGTAGCGATAAAACGGCTTTCCACACTCTGTTGAATGTAGGTCACAGCTAAGGTATTAGGCACCTTGGCAGAAAGTTCTGGATAGTTTGAATCGAAGTGGACTTTGACGAGGCGAGAGTTCCGGATGGGTTCAACCTTTAATTTACTGAGAAACTGGTCGATAAGAGCGGTATCTTTTTTGTTCTCGGATATCTCCTTCTCAGAAGGGGCATTTTTTTTGGAAGAGGTGAATAGACCAGTCATGGGCTTCAGGATATTCGATTTCCATTGCTGGAAAGGCGTTAAAGGCTTTGGTTGAAACTCAGGATGCTCTGAGAGTTTTAGGGTTTGAATGACACGCTTGGCAAGAGTTCGACTCTCGAGGATTTTATATTGAGTCTGGTAGTAATCTAAATCCCACATGTTGACGGAAAACATTTCTTTAAAATCCATAATCTGTGGGTTCTCTTTATTGATCTGGACGGATATCGTCCCCCGGTAGATGGGCTTCATCGTAAAAGTCGCCACGGCTGTAGTGATCAATACGATCAAAAAAAGAGCGATGACCGTCCATCGCCTCTTCCAGATGACCTTCCAATAATCCCTGAGATGGACCTCTTTCTCTTCCTGAGGGGGGGGATTATAATATCCTGGTGGGGGAAGCTGGTAATATCCTTCTGGAGGCGTTTGTTGCAGATAATTCATGTCATTCTCCTCATGCTACAGGGTTCCGAGAGAAAATCCAAAACCCAATAATCCCTTAACGGTATCCCGGAGTTCTATCAGGAAAGCTTTCGTGCCGCTTTTAGGGACGATGATGATGTCGTTTTCTTTAAGGTAAAGGTCTCCCTCCTGACCCTTCTGAATAGCATAAACATTGGCAGAAAGAATCTCTTTATCTGTTCCTTTCTCTGAATAACGGAAGATTTTGGTCTCAGAGCCGGCGGCTTTGGAGCCCAATCCCCCTGCCAGAGAGATGGCCTGGCTGACAGTCAATTTTTTCCCTTTGAGAGGGAAACCGCCCGGACTCTTTACTTCACCGCCCACAAATATCTTGCCGGACACAGGAATATTGATCACATCGCCATTCATTAAAGGCAGATTGAGGGCCAAATCGCCTTTCATTAACAACCCTTCGAGGTCGATCATAAATGTTTTGAGGGTCTGGTCATCGGAATCTTTTTTCACCTTAACTTTCTCATCTTCAAATTTAGGAGGTCGAATCAAAAAAAGTAATTGCCCCGCATCCTCTTTGAGGCCCCCTGCCATGGCCAATATATCCAGGATTGCCTTCTGACCTGTAACATCATAGACTCCTGGTTTCTCCACAGCCCCCATCACCGAGATTCGCTGATTCCGATATTCCTTGATGAAAACACTGACGTGAGGATCCTGAAAGTATTTCTCAGCCAAGAGATCCCGGATTTCTTTCTCCAATTCATTTGCCGTGAGGCCCTTCACTTTCAATACCCCCAACAGGGGAAGGCTGATATTTCCCTGGGAACTGACCCGAACGGTCTTATTCAGCTTCTCATCCTCGAAAACAGAAATTTCAAGAAGATCCTCTGGGCCAATTTTATAATCACGGTAAAGGTCCCTTCTTGACGAGTGGGCGCTCATCAGGATCTTCTCATTCATCTCCTTCACACGTTTAGAAGTTTCAATTTCCCTCATTTGGGTTTCTGGAGAGATGACTTCTCTTTTGGGAGGGGGACTGGAAGCGCAGGAAATGACGAAGATAATGAAAATGAAGCAAGTAAAAAATAAAATTAATTTCTTTAAATTCATCCTTCTCCTTTTTAAAAAAAACCCAGCTTGAACTCTACCTTTGAACAGCTGGGTTTCCTTTTATTTAAAAAAATAGCTATTATTGACAGTTATGGACAAAGAGGATGTTCTTTTTCTTGATCTTCAATAATAATTCCAGTAGACATCCCAGCGGTTAGTGCAACACCAACCCATACCCATATAAGATCTTCGACCCCAGCACCGGCCATTCCTGTGGCAGCTCCCGAAACCTTCGCCGCCTCAGGCAGACCTTTAGCTGTCTCGCCGGCCTGTGCGACCAAAGCTTTGGATGGGCCTTTAACCGTCGCGGAAGGAATGGTCACAGAGTCTTGGGAGGAGAGTGAAGCCAAAACGGCACGATCTTGATCGAGAATGAAGAGCGGCCCTCGGATGCTTTTTACTGTTGCCGCACCATTAGAATGAATGGAGATAGTCCCTATGGTCTCTTCATTCTTTGGAGAAGCCACGATAGGACCCTTAGAGGCCTGAAGGGAGCGGGATTTTGTCACCAAGAGGCTGCCTATTTTGAAATTCAACTCGGCGTTGGGAGAGATCCTGAAATTGATTCCTCCTTGACGAAGGTGCAACCGATCATTCTGATCAAAAGAGAAGAGACTGTTTTGGCCCACCTCGATATGGCTATTATTCCCCAATGCAATGCCGGCTACCCCCTTTTCGGTTTTTATCTTGACACCCTGAAAGACCGGGAAATGGGAGGGCTCCACTTTTCTCCAAACATTCTCCCTGGCTTCAAAATTCACTTCTCCTTTTGAGACCATCTCTCCAATGGGAAAACTCTTCTCCGCTGCCTCGGCCACTATTCTTGGAAAACCATTCGTCAGAAGCAGAAAAGAGATCGAGAGGAAATAGACAAAGGTTTTAAAAACCATTCTTTTTTTCACGTTTTTCCTCCTCATTTAGTTTTGTTTTATTAAGGATTGGATTAATTAAAGCACAATTTACAAATTTTGTCAATTATAGCATTGTCTTTAAAGACTTTTCAACATCTGAGTCTGAATTCACAGGGTTATACATATATTAATTAAAAAAATAAGTCAACAAAAATTTTAATATTCTTTTTATAACAATTGGTTTTCCAAGACTTTTATGCCCTTTAAAACATTTTTCACGAATTTCGGCCTCCGTCTGTCAAAAAAATTTTACACTTTGCCTTGGAAAAACTCGATAGGAGGGAGGGATTAGTAAGTAAAAATGACCTTATGCCCTTATCTCTTCTGGAGTTTCATCAAACATGAGTTTCAATCCATAGAGGAGTTGGGCCTTGGTAAAGGGTTTGGTCATATAATAATTGGCGCCCAGATCATATCCCTTGAACATATCGGAATCTTCATTTTTAGCCGTTAGAACAATCACGGGGAGGTTCTTGGTTTTTGGATTCGATTTGACCTCTTTAATGACCTCCCAACCATCCTTTTTGGGCATCATGATATCGCAGATGAGAAGATCAAAATCATCTTTTCCTAATTGTTCTATGGCTTGCTCCCCATCGGCGGCTTCTGTTACCTCGTAACCCAATTTAGCAAGATGGATTCTTAAAAACTTGCGAATCACCTCCTCATCATCCACGATTAATATCTTCCTTTTCATGCTTCAACCCTCCTTAATGGAAATTTAATTGTAAAGGTTGTCCCCAATTGCTCTTTGCTCTCCACATCAATGGTTCCCCCATACTTGGTCACAATACGGTAAACGATATTCAGGCCAAGGCCCGTCCCCTCACCTGGGTTTTTGGTTGTAAAGAAGGGATCGAAAATTTGGTTGAGATATTTCTGGGGGATTCCATTTCCATTATCGCTTACTTTCACCTCGACCGAATCTTTGAGCGATCGGGTGGAAAGAACCAGTCTCCCTCCATTTCCGTCCATGGCTTGAAATGCATTGGTGATCAGATTGGTGAAGACCTGCTGAATCTCGCCCATGTTAGCCTGTACTTTCTCAATAAGTTGAAATTTTTTAATCACTTCTACCGAGGTCTTCTTAATCGCCAAACGGACCATCTTCAGGGACTCTTCAAGAACTTCGTTGAGATCCACAGGACTTAGGTCTTCCTTTTTCGCAACTCGAGAGTAAGATTTTAATCCCTTTACGATTTCACCGATTCTTTGTGCACAATTCAGGATATCATTTAAATATTCTTTATTTTTAGAGGGATCTTCTTCCTCCAGAGCAATCTCTGCCATTCCAATAATACCACTCAGGGGGTTATTGATTTCATGGGTAACACCCGAAGCCAATATTCCTATCCCCGCTAACTTTTCAGACTGGATGAGTTGTTCCTGAAGTTGTTGCTCTTCAGTAATATCCTTCACATATTCAATGACCGAGAGGAGATCTCCCTTTTCATCTAAGATGGGGTAAGAGAAGATTTGAAGGGTCGTGTTATCCTCTGAGAGCTTCATGATGGAGGAAGCGGGTTGTTTGGTTTCGATGGTCACCGATATCGGACAATTTTCACAGGGTAGAGATCTCTGAAAATAAGTCTCATAACATTTTCGACCAATCAATTCTTTAAATGAAGTCTTGTAATTTTCAGTGACGGCTTTATTCACACGGAAAATTTGATAGTCAGGAGTTTGTATGGAGAGTTGGTCTCGAATCCCGTCGAAGATGGCTTCGAGATTCCTTTTGCTCTCTCCGATCTTCTTTTCAAGCTTCCTCTGCTCTGTCAAGTCCCGAAAGATCATCTGGTAGAAGGATTCATCCCCTAAATCGATTCTTTTGGTGGATAAATCCACCTCCAGGGAGGACCCATCCTTCTTCATTAAAGATAGACAGTCGGCCCTCCCTTCTCCCTTCTCAGTAACTTCTTTAAAATAACCCCTCGCTTTCTCTATCTCTTCAGGTGCGAATAAATCAAAGGCTTCCCTTCGAAGGAGTTCTTCTTTGGTGTAACCTGTCACCTTCTCTACTTCTCTGTTGACATCAGCGATGATTAACTGAGGATTTCGCAAGAGGACGATCCCATCGTTAGCATTTTCAAAGAGACCCCGATACTTGTCTTCGGAGATGGTGAGCTCCTGGCGTTTCTCTGTCGTTAAGGTTTGAACGATATACCCATAGAAAGCCGTCATGATGAAAATGAAGGGAATGCGAAGAGTATAACTGCTACCATCTTTTGAAAACAAGAAGCCCCAGGAATAGAGAAGAACCCCGTACAGAAGCGCCGTGATCCCCCCAATGGCCATTAACATTTTAAAATTGCGACTAATTGACGCAAAGATGATGATCAAGAAAAAAACGAGATAAAAATCTGTCGTCATCTTTTCTGAAAGATACATTCCGAATGATACGATGCCCGTGTCAAAGATAACTAATGGATAGAATAATTTTGAATTTGAAAACCATGTTTTAGGAAGAAAGGTGAGTAAAACATTTGATAAGATATATCCAGTTATCAGGATGTGACTTAGCTGGGGGTCCATCACCCTCCCTCTCCCAAATAGGATGAGGTAAGAGGTGACAATGATGGCGGTCCATCTGAGGGATAAAATAACCTTTTTTCTATCTTGGTCTTCCATCATTGTTTAGATTCAAATTCGCTAAAAAATGAAATTTATTTCGCTTACTTATCCATGTAGCGATAAATTGAGCAAAAAACATACCAAAATAGAGACTACCGGGAATCCCCCGTATAAATAGCTTCTAACCATAAGGAATTTAGTAACTTATAATAATCTCCTTCTTGCTTCACTTTTCTCCATTTTAACGGAATAGCACTGATTTTTTTTCATTCTTTGACATTTTGTCCGGATTGATTACAAAAAATGGAAAGGAATAAAGGAGGGATTAATCGCAGGAGCTCGGCCTTTAAGTGAAACTGATTGTTAATTTTTTTTGGAAGGAATATGAGAGGATATGGTCGGGGCGAGCCGATTTGAACGGCCGGTCCGGCCGCCTCACCTTCTCGGCGGCGTGGCATAAGTCGCTCCTTATTCGTCGCGACGCCACCCTCCTGCTCGACCGCAGTCGGTCGGCAATTTAATTGTAATTTAAAATTTTCTGAGGAGAGAAGTGGTCGGGGCGAGCCGATTTGAACGGCCGACCTCCTGCTCCCAAGGCAGGCGCGCTAACCAGGCTGCGCTACGCCCCGATGTTTTCAAAATCCGAAATTCGAATATCGAAACTCGAAACAATCTCAAAATTCTACCTAAAAATATTTGAAATTACCCCCTGCCTACCGGCAGGCGAGTGGATGTTTAATATTTAATTTTTAACACATTTCCTAAAATATTCCAACACGGTTTACCCCTCGAAGGCTTTGATGATTTTCCTTATTTTCTTTAAGGCTTTTCCTCTATGGCTAATTTTATTTTTTTCTTTGAGAGAAAGCTCTGCCATCGTCTTTCGATATTTTGGAAGAATGAAGAGGGGATCATATCCAAACCCTTTCTTCCCCTTTTCCCTAAATCCGATTCTCCCCTTACATGACCCTTCCGCAATCGCCTCTCTTCCATCGGGTGATACCACAGCAATGATGCATTTAAATCCCCCTCCTCTTTTTGAAAGTGGAACGCCTTGCATCTCTCTGAGGAGTTTTTGATTATTTTCTTGACTCGATGCCCCTTCTCCAGCATACCTTGCGGAATAGATCCCGGGTAATCCTTTCAAACTATCCACTTCTAATCCAGAATCATCCGCAAGGGTCAACTTTCCAAAGTATCTTGAATAAAACCGAGCTTTTTTCAGGGCATTCTCAGTGAAACTCTTACCATCCTCTTCGATTTCAAGAACATCTAAAAAATCGCTTAATGCATAGATCCGAAGGCCCAACCCTTTCAATGCCTCTCGAATTTCGCGAATCTTTCCTTTGCTCCGAGTGGCGACAATCACTTCCAATTGTTTTCTAATATGAATTTTATCCTTTCCCTTCCAGACACTTTTTTTGAATTTTCGTAAGGACTTTAATTCCGTTTTGGGCGATTTTCATTAATTCATCCATCTCCTCTTTTGTAAAAACGCCCCCTTCTGCAGTGCCCTGGATTTCTACAAATTTTCCACTGCCGGTCATCACCACATTCATATCCACTTCAGCTTTTGAGTCCTCTCCATAATTTAAATCTAACAGGACCTCCCCATCCACTTTCCCTACACTGATGGCAGCGACAGAATCTTTGACAGGAACTTTTTCGACCATCCCATTTTTAACCATCTTTCCAAAAGCATCCACCAAAGCGACATAACCCCCTGTGATGGAAGCGGTCCTTGTTCCTCCATCGGCTTGAATCACATCGCAGTCGATCCAGATCGTCCTCTCCCCGAATGCGCTGAGATCGATCACTGACCTCAAAGAGCGTCCGATCAACCTTTGAATCTCGAAGGCACGGCCGCTTCCTCGACCCGTCAGTGAATCCCTGGAAGTACGGGTATGCGTTGAACGGGGAAGCATCGAATATTCTGCGGTAACCCAGCCTTTTTTAGTATTTCTTAAAAAACGTGGAACCCTCTCTTCCAAGCTGGCCGAACAAACGACTTTGGTATCCCCTATTTCGATGAGAACTGACCCTTCTGCATGCTTCAAATAATTTCTCGTAATTTTTACTGGTCTCAAAGCCTTAAGTCCCCTTCCATCTGAACGTTTCACGAAAAACCTCCATTTAAATTTATTTTTTCAAGAAATCCCCAAAAAGTCAATCCCTCGACTTAGCAAAAATGCTCGGGATTGACCCTGAGCAGCTCACCACACTGCCTTAAAGGACCAAGTTTGTCCTGCCGAATGGGTCAACCCTTCGACTATTGCTCAGGGCTGGCCCTCCGACTATTGCTCAGGGCTGGCCCTTCGGCTCCTCGGCTTAAAGGGTTGGGGAATCTCATGGAAAATTAATACGCTAAAAGAGAATAATAACTATTTCCCTCCAGAAACATTAGATTTGCTCTCCCTTGCCCAAGAGATAAGGATCGCAGTGAGCCCGATGATGAGGACGAGTTTCCAAACATCCTGAATGCCCTCCAGAGAAGGGCCTGCCTTTGCTCTTTCCAATGGGGCGGCAGGCAGTCTGAAAGCAATGACCATCTCTGCAAAGGCGACCCCGATCACCATCCCTAAATTTCTCGAAAGGGCTAAAAAACTTGAGGCCAGACCCACTTTCTCACGGGGCAAAGAACCGAGGATGGCGCTGTTATTGGCTGGATTGAAAAGACTGATTCCAATGCCAAGAACAATCTGTCTCCATAGAATATTAAGATCATTTACCCCTGGCTTCAATAAAGTAAATGAAAAGACCGCCAGGGAAGTAAGCGCCAAACCCATGGTAGCTGGGATCTTTACCCCGACACGATCGGAAAACCTCCCGCCAAAAGGAGCCATCACCATCACGGTGAGGGCAACAGGGAAAATGAGCATCCCCACCTTGGAGGGTGAAAATTCCAAAATACTCTGGAGGAAGAAAGGGATGACGAAGGTATGTGCAGCACTCATCCAGAAGGATAGGAAGCTTGCTCCAAGAGAGGAGATGAAAAGCCGTCTTCTGAAAAGTTTGAGGTCCACCAACGGAGATGGAGATCGAAGTTCCACCATGATAAATAGACTGAAACAGAGGAGGTTGAAGAAGAGCCATAACCATAGAAGAGGGGTTGATCCTTGAGCCATTCGATTAAGGAAAAGGAGAAGAGAAGTTACAAAGAAAAAGAGCAGAAGGGCTCCCCAGAGATCCACTCGTGTTTTACCTGTTGGTACGGTCCTTTCGAGGACTTTCGAAGAGAGATAGATTCCAATGGCGCCGATGGGGAGATTGATAAAGAAAACCGATCTCCACCCGAGATGCTCAACTAAAAAGCCGCCGAGAATAGGCCCCGTTAAAAAACCTGCAGAGACGACAGAACCAACGATCCCTAATGCCTGGCCTCTCTCTTTTTCTGGAAAGGCAGCGGTCAGTATCGCAGGACCATTGGCCATCAGGGCAGAAGCGCCTAATCCTTGAAGCATCCTGGAACCGATTAAAAAATAGATTGTGGGTGAAAAACCGCAAAGCGCCGAACCCACCGTGAAGGTTAAAAACCCTAAGAGGTAGATCTTTCTTTGTCCAAAAAGATCGGACAATCTTCCCATCAAAAGCAGGCATCCGGTGATGACGATCAAATAGGCCATCACCACCCAGGCCACGGCCGTCAAATGAGTATTCAAAGATTGAATAATCGTTGGAAGGGAGATGTTCACGATGCTGGCATCCAGTGTGGACATATAGACACCAATAGAAATATTGAGTGTCACCCACCGTCGCCGATTCATTTCAGGAAGGATCATTTGGCCCAGCGCCTCAAAATCACATGTTTCATGTCATTCTTCACAATATTTTCTCGTCCAATTTTAAACAGATTTTTGATATTAATACAAGAAGCTCTATCGTTGCTGATCGCGCCCTGAACCATGCAAGATTCAGGGCTGCCATGCACCCTGCGTGGTGCATGGCGGATTGCGGGTTGTGGATTGGAAAATCCCAAACTAGAAATTAGTACTACAGCGAATCTTTTTTCGTCATTCCCGTGAAAACGGGAATCCATGAGGTAAATTGGCTCAAGAGACCACTGGATACCCGCTTTTGCGGGTATGACAGTTGCAGCGGAAGTGCTTTTTGCTGGTACATTGGCCCTTTTTCCGAAAAGGTTCGCTGTAGTATTAGAAAAATGTTTAATTCCATCTTCTCATGTCAGGTCTGGGTTGAAACACGATGAGAAAATGGTTATCATATCATCGTTTAAATTCTCATACGATTGATTAAGGAGCGGAGAGATGCACAAAGAGACTCAAAAAAAAGGATTTACTGGCGCTTCCAAATACGTGCTGGATGATGAGCTGGCCAGAATCGTCAACATTTCGATGGCTCTGGAAATGCCTCTTCTGCTCAAAGGAGAGCCTGGAACAGGCAAGACCATGCTGGCCCACGCTATTGCGGAAGCCTTTGACATGAGGCTGATCGTTCTCAATGTCAAATCGAGCATGAAGTTGATTGATGCCCTTTACCAGTATGATACACTCACGCGTTTGAATGATAGCCGTTTTGGCGATTCTAAAAGGGATGTCAGCAATATTGAAGAGTATATCCGAATGGGAAAGATCGGACAGGGTTTTGTCTCCGATGAAAGAGTGGTTCTTCTGATCGATGAGATTGATAAGGCGGATACCGATTTTCAGGATGATATGCTGGATGTTCTGGACCAAATGGAATTCGATATTATTGAGATCGATAAAACCATCAAAGCAAAAAACAGGCCGGTGATCATCATCACTTCGAATGCTAAAAAAGACCTCTCTGATCCATTTCTGGGGCGCTGTAATTTCCACCACATTGCCTTTCCAGAGCCTGACATGATGAGAAGGATTGTCCAGATCCATTTTGCTGATATCGATAGAGAATTACTCGATAGCGCTGTTAAAACATTTTACCGCCTCAGAGAAATCAGAGGCATTGAGAAAAAACCTGCTACTCGGGAACTGATTAACTGGATCAGGGCTTTAAAGGCAGATCCGGACTTCCGAGTGAAGGATCTGATCAAGGGAGAAGTTCCTTTTTTGGGCGTTCTGTTTAAAAAGAGCCCGGATTATGTCGTTGCCCAGAATGCGGCGGCCAGGTTCAGGGTGTAATTTGGCAAAGGGCATAGGGCTCAGGGCATGGAGTTTATGATTTTAACGCTATGCGCTATGCGCTATGCGCTATGCGCCATGCATCTGGTGTTTTTATGTTCGTCGATTTCTTTTACTTATTGAAAAAGTCGGGTATTCCAGTATCTCCCACCTCATTCTTGAGGCTCCAGAAAGCCTTGGGCATGGGACTGATCAACTCTCTGGATGATTTTTACACTGGCGCCCGTGCGATTCTGGTAAAGAGTGAAAGGTATTTCGATCTTTACGACCAGGTTTTTGCGCATCAGTTTAAAGGCGCTGAGTTTAAGGAACCCGACGAAGTTGAATTGTCCGAGATGGCTCGCGCCTTGCTTGATGAGTGGTTGAAAGATCCAAAAGGTCTGGCAGAGGCTCTTGGAATCAAGGAAGAAGATCTGTTAAAGCTGAGCCCGGATGAATTGATCAAATACTTTCTTGACCGATTAAAAGAACAAACCGAAGCACACCACGGAGGGAGCAAGTGGATTGGAACAGGAGGGACTTCTCCCGTAGGACACTCGGGATATCATCCAGGTGGAATGAGGGTGGGGGGTGTCTCTCGAAATAAGTCAGCCGTTAAGGTGGCCATGGATCGAAGGTATCGTGACTACTCCCAGCAAGGCCCAATGACTCCATCTCAAATGGGAGAAGCCCTCAAAAGATTGAGAAATATGGTTCCTTTTGGCCCCAAGGATAAGGTGAATATTGATAAGACCATTTATGAGACCATGAGGAATGCGGGAGAAATAGAGATCGTTTTTGATCGGAGCCTTAAGGACCGATTAAAGGTGATCCTTGCGATCGACAATGGCGGATGGTCGATGGAGCCTTACATCGAGTTGGTTCAAACGCTCTTTAATTATGCTCGGGCCCAATTCAAGGATCTCAAAACGTTTTTCTTCCATAACACGATCTACGACTACCTCTGGGAGGATCCCCCAAGACGTTCCAAACCGCTTCCAGTAGATGAACTGGTCCGCCTCGATCCAGAAACAAGGTTCATTATCGTTGGGGATGCGAGCATGGCCCCCTATGAACTGATGGCCACAGATGGTTCCATCCATATCGAGGAGAGGTCTGGAAGGCCCAGTTATGAGAGACTGAAATTTATTGCCAAAACCTTCCCCCATGCTGTTTGGATCAATCCAAAACTCGCCGAAGAATGGCCTTACACCCGCTCCATCCATCATATCCAGGAAATCTTTCCTATGTTTGAACTGACTCTTGATGGACTGGAGAAAGCGGTCCACCATATCATGCGCAAAAATTGATAGGCCTCGTCCAGGTATTCAATAAGATTTCTTAAATGCTTTTAGAATCGGCAAGGGATCGACGAAGTGCTTATCGAAACCCAGATCTTCTGACTTTAAGCCAAAGGCCAATCCCATCAACTGAGTGAAGTAGAGGATAGGGAGATGAAACATCTCTTTAAACTCCTCTTCAATCTGCTTTTGGCGAGCATCTAAGTTGACATGACAAAGCGGACAAGCCACCACAATCGCATCCGCTCCCACACCCTTTGCATTTTTAAGAATCTTCCTGCTTAACTCCAGCGCAATCGGAAGTTGCGTGATTCCAAGAGAAACTCCACAACAGCGAGTTTTATAGGACCAGTCGAGGGGTGTGATTCCGATAGTCTTCATCAATCGATCCATCTGGGTGGGATATTCGTAATCTTTCACCTTCGTAATCTTTGGAGGACGGGTGATGATGCATCCATAGTAACAAACCACTTTAAGCCCTTTGAGAGGGTGAATGACCTTTGAAGCCACCTGTGGATAACCGATTTTTTCTGTAACCGTATTCAAGAGATGTTCAACCTTCATCCCATTGAAAGAAAGAGTTGGGATTTCCCGGCTTACCTTCTCTCTTAAATTCTTATCTTCTTCGGTCTCTTTCAATGCCACCCGCATCCTGAGAAAACAGGAGGGACAAGGTGTGGTGACATTATCCCAGCCCTCCTTTTTTATCAAAGCGATATTCTTCATCGGAAGCAACGTCGAAAGAAAATGGTCTGTGGAATGAGTAGGGGTGGTTCCACAGCATCCCCATCCTTCTGGTTCATGAAGGAAAACTCCAAGTGTATGGAATACCGCTTGGGTGGAAAGATCATACTCTTTTGAAGTGCCATGAAGACTGCAGCCTGGAAAGTAAGCCATCCCGTCTTTTTTCTCTGCCGTCTTTCCCTTGAGCTTTGGCTTTCCAAAAGTAGGAAAGATTTTCAACTTTCCATTTTTAAACATCTTCAAAGCCATGGGCATATCATTCTTCCAAACCTGCCCGAAGTTCAACTGACCTGATAACATCTGGCGGAGATAAATCTCGCCCATCAATCCGGCCTCATACATTCTTCCAAACCACTTGATTCCTCTCATGGCCGCTTGATAGAAGAGAGGAACAGAAGGAACCTTTGGCTCGATTCCCTCGTTTTTCGACATGATTTTTAAGACATCCATGATCTTTGTAATGTTAATGTCATGAGGACAACGGGTGGCACAGGTCTCACACATGGCGCAGAGCCAGATGGTCTTCGAATGAAGGACCATCTCTTTTTGACCCAACTGGATCGCCCGTATCACCTGATTGGGAGCGAGATCAAAGTGCTCGACCACCGGACAGCCTGCGGAACACTTCTGACACTGGTAGCAGAGAAAGACATTCTCCCCGGTTTCTTTTCGAATGGTTTCAGCTAAATCAGTGCTTAGAATTGTTGCCATCGATTAAGCCCTCGATGAAATCCATGGAATGATGGAATGTTGGAATAATGGAATCTTGGGAAGATCGAAGAAAATTTGATTTCGTGGTTTGTATTCTTTACCCATCATTCCATTGTTCCAGTATTCCAATATTCCAGATGTTATGAGACTTGTGGTCTGGGAAGCAGTCCTGCAGCCTTGGCAATCTCGGCCACCTTCTCCTCCCACTCTATCGCCATGATATGAATCCCCCGAACCCCAGGAATCTCCCTGAGCTTCTGAATCGTCTCCACACAC
>Ga0210016_1000735_pt1 | contig 29612 bp, 20 predicted proteins | sample CryGeyCG2014_300_FD_185454 | JGI IMG/M metagenome (GOLD analysis project Ga0210016, IMG submission 185454) | Groundwater microbial communities from aquifer - Crystal Geyser CG02_land_8/20/14_3.00 (SPAdes) (version 2) | ecosystem: Environmental > Aquatic > Deep subsurface > Groundwater | place...
AAAATGTTGGGCTCTGGTTATTGTCATTTAGTATTGAATATTTTATTCTCACCTCTGGCTGAGAGCCGGTCATCAGGTTTGTGACAGTTACTGTGAAGGAGAGCTTCTGCTCACGCGTGAAAGAGTCGCTGGCAGGGCTGACTGAGAGAAGCATGCTGCTGGGCAGATTTATGGTGCCGTCGGTAACCATTATGTCCACAGGAATCCTCTTTGAAATGCCAAGCATAAAAAGGGCGCCGTGATAGATAAAATAGGAGTGGTTTATGAATTTCAAGGGGTCCTCATTGCCGTAGATTGTCAGGATGAATGTCCTTGAGTCCTTTGCCCTAATGTCAAAATGCCCCGGAGAGAAATCCACCAGCTGGCTTATGTTGCCTTCGGGGAGCAAAGTGACGCCCACCCAGGTCATGGCATCGTTTGTGACAGTTATGTTTTTCTGGATGAACTTGTTCAAGGCGACAATCTCATTTACTGAGGATATTGATACCTCTGCTGCGCCCGCCCATCCTGAGAATATGATGGCTGCTGCAATTATTGCAAAAAACACTATTTTCTTCGAGATTTTAATCTGCCTCTTTTTCCCTTTCCTGAAATTCCTGTTTTTTTCAGGGGCGCCTTCTGATTTTCAGAAAGCATTTCCTTGTTTCTCTCAAGCTTTGTTATGACATCAAAGCAGTCCATGAAAACATGATACTTAAGCTCCTTTGGAAGAATCCTGTATGCCTTCTCAATTTTTTCATATATGAGGGCTGCAGATTTATAGTCCTCTGAAGCAATCAGCGATTTTGCAGAGGAGAGAAGCCCTTTCACATAGCAGAGGTTAAGCTGGTGGAACAACGCAATCATCTGCGGATAAAGCATCGCCCTGATGCTTTCAGGCATGGTGGTGTAGATGAGCCGCAGCTCATAGTATGCTGACGCTGCATCGTCATAGCTGTTTTCCTCTATGAGATGCCTTGCCCTCTGTAATGATGAAGCAACATAAGAATACTGCATTCCAAGTGCAGCAGGCAGTTTCTGCTGCTGGGCAACTGCGCCGAGGGAATAATATGGCTGCTGATTCGCCGCATTCTCATATCTGAGAGGAGAGGGATAGTGCATTTGATATTCTCCTGCCGGCTTTTGAAGTCCCGGATAAGCATTCTGCTGGAACTGCTGAATCTGGGGATAGCGCTCTGCCCTCAGGGTGCCCCTCTTCCCTGAAACTGCGCCCTTTATTGCAGCAACCGGCTTTGTTATTATCTCGGGCTTCACTGTATATCCAACATAGACTGTTATGAGGAGCAAAAGCACGAGAATCTGGAGCCCCAGGCTTGAGCCGAGCCTTCCAGAGAAATAGTTGAAGGGCCAGATGGCTGTCCTTTCAGAGACGGCAAATCCTGTTATTCCCGGGATTGAAACTGTTGCGCTCTTCTGCACCAGCAATATTGATATTGAATTTGCATTCTGGACATCAAAGGAGCCGCCTATGGTGTATGTTATGTTTTCTGCAACAGGAAGCTCTATTATTGGGTCATCCCTGAGCACGTTGGAATTCTCCAAGTTCCCTGTGAAATTGACTTTTGAAGCGCTGTCAGTGACATTTTTCGGAATATAAAGCACAAGCGCAAGGTTTGAAAGCACTGAATCATTATTGCTTATTGAGCTGTTCAGATTTATTGCGTGCGAAACAATGGAGACATCCTGCTCAATGCCGTTGCGGTAAAGCACAACGCTGAACGCCTTTGTATCAATGGAGAAAAGCTGCTGCAGCCCTGAGTTAGCCCTTAAGAAGGTGCGCTCATCTATCTTCAATCCCTTTGCAGAGATGAATGCGCTGGCGATGTTCAAAAGCTCTGATTCTTTGGGATACTTCACAAACTCAGATGAGCCGAGCACATCTATTGAATCAGGTATTGAATCAACATGCGAAACCGCATCTGAGATTATCTCTCTCTTCCTTGCTGCAATCTGCTCATCGCTCTGCCTTGAGAAAGCAAGGTCTGAGAGGTCGCGCCTGGCCCTCGAGAGCCTGTCCTGGGCATCTGAAAGCATGCCTGTTGTTCCCGTTATTCCCAGCAGGTTAGCAGCTTCAAGCTCCTGGGGCCCGATGCTATCATAATATGCCTGCTTCTCAGACAGCGCCTGCTCTGCAGCATCCATCTCAGGGTAGGAGGGCTCTGCAGGCGCTGCTATAATGTTTGCAGAGACAGAAACCTGGGCGAAGCCGGAATTTCCGAAGCGGTCCTTGCAGACAATCTTGAAAGTGTAGTCGCCTGTTGTGAGGTTCTCTGCTGCGATTGAATAGTCAATGCCTTTTTGCACTTCTGAAATATTTGAAAGGGCAGCCCACCAGTTGCCTCCCTCATTTGAGTAGAAAGTGCAGTTGGTGGTATAGTTGTGCAGCACCTTGAATGTGAAGTCAAGTGAGGAGGATGAGAGTTGCAAGCCGTTCTCCGGGGATGAAATCTGCACTATTGGAATCAGTGGCAGAGAGGAAAGGTATATCGTGATGTTCTGGTTTTCTGAAATTGCCGCTGTGTTGCTGTACGGGTAATAGCCGTCTGCCGTGGCGTTCAGGGCGTATGTCCCTCCAAGAACATTCTGGAATACTGACACACCTGTGGAGTTTGAAATAATGCTGGTATTTCCCAGGGTTATGTTGGCAATGAGCGGCGCTCCCAGGGTGTCTTTTGCAATTACTGTTATGCTGAACCTGCCCAGCACAGTTATGTTCTTTCCGGCAGAAGCAGCGCTGTAGCTGTCGTTTACTGTCAGGGCTGCGTGGTATGTGCCAGGAAGAGTGTAAGCATAGATTGGATTGGGAGAGATGCTGTCAGTGATGCCGTCGCTGTTGAAATCCCAGGCATAAGAAACAGCATTTATGTTGCCTGACACATTTGAGCTGAACCTGATTGGGGCTCCTGCCTCTGCAACGCTCGCATTTGAATCAATTGAAACGCTGAGGTTGTTCGGGTTTGAAACTGCGAAGGATGTGTTTCTGTAAAATGTAATATTGGCGTATGAGAGCATTGCCGAGATGCTGTAATTGCCCAATCTTGAGGTGGAGGCGAAGACGTACGTTATCGGATAGGGCGGGCTTGTCAGCGAGGAGACGCTGGTGTTTTCCCTTGAAACAGTCAGGTTCACCCTTGAGGACTGGGGCGCATTTACTGTTATGAAGACGTTCTGGTTGGGCAGGTAAGTGACATTGTCAGTTGCCACTGAAAAATTTATTCTCTCAAATGAACCAGACATGTAAGCGGAGTTGTTGGCAAGGTCAAGGCAGGTTATGTTGAAGGCATAGTTTCCCGGAGGCACGCTAAGGTTGGACTCATACACTGAAGAATTTTGAATCTCAAAAGAGGAGAGAGTCGGAAGCCCGAGGGCAGTGCAGCTGAGTACTTGCGAAAACGCGTCTGTTGCATTAACTATCAGCGGAATTTCCTGCTGGTCATAAGCCGGAAGAATAGGTGAGAGAAGGATAAGAAAAGGTGCGCTGTAGTCAACGAATAATTCCCTTTCCTCGCTCTCAATTGTCTCTCCGGCTAAGCCAATAAGAACGCATGAAACTTTCCAGGAATGATAGCCCTCGCTCAGGTTGTAATCAAAATAATTGGTGCCGTTATGGACTGAAGATGAGATCGCACTTTCATTTTCGTCAATGTAGAGCGAGCAGTTCTTTATCAAGGACTCCGAGTCTGGGTCAATGGAATAACCAAAGTTCTCCTCACTTGAATTTATTATTGCACTGTCATCGGGGTTGATGAAAGTGATTATCGGCGTTTCAAATATGTAAAACATAACTGTTTCGCTCGAGCCTGAGTAGTTCTCATTTGAGCAGCTGATGTTTGCCTCATATGACGCATATGAGCAGTTTTCTGCCTGAAGGACTACTGAATTTTGTTGCAATGAATCTGCAGTGAAAGAGGAATATGAATTGATAGAGTTGTTGCAGTAAATTTGCGCTGCGCAGCTGAAATTTCCAGTCTCATTAAACGAAAAAGACATGCTTATCTTATGCGAATAAAATGAATCTCCCTCAATTGGGTGAGAAATTGAGATGTTTAAGGGCGATAGTTCTCCAAATGCTGCGACCGGGAGTATTAAGAGGGCAAGCGCAAGTATTACAAAAATCCAGGAGTTATCATGCGCTCTCATTTTTTCCTCAGCTCAAGAGCGAGCTCCTCCTTTATCTCTTTTTTAATATCATCAATCTTGGAATTATTTGAAGAATACGAGAGCCACTTCCTCCTCACAATGCTTCTGACTTCTTCGCTTATGCTGAGGTAGTGCGCCTTTTTGGCAAGCCCCTCAAGCCGCTCTGCAAGGGAGGAGGGAATCCTGACGCTGACTATACTATTTGCCAGCGCTCTCGCCCCCTGCCTCAAGCACAAATTCCCGCAGAAAATCCCTGATTGCCTCTGACCTTGAAGAATATATGCCCTGCTCAACAAGAGAATCAAGCCACCTGATTATCTCATCAGGAAGCCTGATGTTAAGCATCTCTGTTTCGGCAATGTTTGCTTTTCCCATAACTACCGGCCGGAAAGTTGTAGTTGATTTGTAATTAAAATGATAGTAAATGTAATATAATTGTTTATTTATAAAGCTTTCTAAAATTATGATATATTCAAAATTTTTTATTCATGAATTAAAAACAGCTGGCTAAAGAAGATGTAATAAGTTTGTAAGACAAATGATTATTTATATAATACTTTTGACTTTGCTGGATTTCAGCTGACAAAAACATATAAATAGGGCAAAGCCAGAAATAGAAAAGCATGGCAAGCCCGGTGTTTGAAGCAATAGCCACTCTTGTAGGCTGCACAATAGGAGCAGGAATTCTTGGAATACCTTATGTTGTGTCAAGGGCGGGCTTCCTGACAGGCGCCCTATGCATAATTGTGCTGGGAGCAATGATTATGATGCTGAATCTCTTCACTGGGGAGATTGTGCTGAGAACAAAGGGGGAGCACCAGCTTTCCGGATATGCTGAGAAATATCTCGGAAGGAGCGCCAAAAGAGTAATGGCTGCTGCAATGATATTCGCAATCTACGGAGCAATGCTTGCTTATATAATGAAGACAGGGGACATTCTTGCAATGTTCCTTGGAGGGAGCGCATTTGTCAACAGCATATTATTTTTCTCAGTAATAGCGCTTTTGATCTATCTCGGGCCGAAGATTATAGAGGACTCAGAAACATTCATGGTGATATTCTTCATAGCAATTATAGCCCTGATATTTGCCTTTTCGCTGGGAAAGATAAGCCCTGCAAATCTCTCTGAATTCTTCCCTTCAAAACTCCTTGTTCCTTATGGAGTGGTGCTTTTCGCCCTGATGGGGATGGTTGCCATACCTGAAATAAAGGAGGAAATAAGGGGAAATGAAAAGTCATTGAAAAAAGCCCTGATTGTCGGCTCAATAATTCCAATAGTGGTTTATTTCATATTTGCACTAAGCGTTGTCGGAGTTGCCGGCATGAACACAAGCGAGGCATCTGTGGGCTCAATCAGGGCATATATGGGAAATTTTCCTGGAATTTTGGCAGCAGTTTTTGCTGTGCTGGCAATGTCAACCTCATTCCTTGCGCTGGGGCTCGCCCTTCAGGAGATGTACATATTTGACTACAAGAAGGAGCGGCTGTTTTCCTGGTTCATAACATGCTTTGTTCCCCTGGGAATGTTCCTTCTGATAAAGAACTTCATAAGGGTGCTCTCAATAACAGGGGCTGTTGCAGACGGGACAATAGCAATACTGCTTGTGCTGATTTACATTGCCGCAAAAGAGAAGGGCGATAGGAAGCCCGAGTATTCATTGAGGTTCTCCAAGGCCACAAGCGTTGTGCTTCTGCTCATACTCACCCTAGGGCTCGTATATGAGGTGCTGAGCCAGGTTGGAATAATAAAAGTATAGGATTATTTTTTCCTGTCTGAGAAGATAAATATAAAAAATAAGGTAAGCACCAACCCAACTGCGAAGCCGAGGATTATGTAATTCTTATATAACACAATGAAGGACTTTGCCTTTTCAAGTGCAGATTCAGATGAACCAGTTAAATTTGAGGGCGCGCTTTTGTTCAGGCTCTGATTTGTCTTTGGCACAGTTGCATTCTTGCTAATAGTTGTATTCTTAGCGACCGTTGCATTCCTAGGCACAGTTACATTCTTGGATGCGTTTGTCTCGTTTTTAACAGCAGGAGCAGGCCTGAATCTGAGAAAGAAGGCAACAGTTTTCTTATAGCATTTTGATGCAGATGATGCTATGCTTTTGCCTGCCTGTGAAAAAAAGGAGGTCACTTCCTGCCCTGCCTTTGGAAATACAACAAAAAGCAGGATTGCTGCAACTGCAAAAACTGCGATTATTGCAAGGATTATTATCAGCCATTTAAGCCAGCAGGGAAACTTTTTCCTCTTTGCGACAACGCGCCTGTAATACCTTGAAGGCTGGGGCTTTGCCTTTGCCATCTTCAGAAGTTTCCTCTTTTCTGAAATGCTCTTGTAGTATGGCTTCTTCCTCATTTCCATCAGGGCTTTTCTGCGCTCAATAATTGTGTGCACTTCATGCTTTTTCCTGCTGCACCAGTCCGCAATCCTGCGCCAGTTTTTCTTCAGCAGCAATATGATAATCAGGAGCACCAGAAGCGCAAGGAGCACAAAAATCACTATCTTCACTATCTTCAGGTTTGCCAGCAGGAAATCCTTAATAGCCTGCATGAGCGGCTTTTTAGGAGGCAGGCAGCTTGACACCTTGAAGCCAAAAGGTATTTTTGAGATGAGCTGCGTTGCATCTGACTCAACAGAGAGATAACTTTTGTAATTTCCCGGCTTCAGGTTTGAATAGGACAGGGAAATGTTTTTTGTTTCTCCCGGGAGAAGGGCTGCCTGCTTGAATGATAGGACTCCCCTGCCGGAAATGTTAAGCGCTGAAACCTTGTAATATTCAAGGAATGAGCCGGGGTTTGTCAGATTGAAGCTGAAGGATATTGAATCATTTGCGCAGAAGCTTGAGGAGAGATTCTTTGAGTTAAGCACAAGATTATAATAAGGGAAAACTTGGACTTCCTGCGAGAGTATCTTTTCCTCGTAGAGGGTCTCAAACCTTATTTTCAGGGAATACTGCCCTGAGGTCTTGCATGACGGGGAAATGAAAACATAAATCTCCTTTGACTGGCCGGGAAGCAGCATGAAATTCTCCTGCGAAAGGCTTGCAAATCCAGAAGCAGTCCCGGATGATGTGACCCTGAATGTAAGTGGCTGCGCCTGGAGGTTCTTGACATAGATTATGTTAGTATACTGGGTGCATGCAGAAATCTTTAGCATGGAATTGTTTGCATAGGCATAGAACCCGCTGTAATCAGCCCTTGCTGAAAAAGAGAGCAATATCACAAGAGCGAAAGCCAGTGCAAAAAGTTTATCCGCGCCTTTCATCAACAGCACCCCCTAAAAAAATGTAAAAAACAAAAAAACAAAAAAGGGCTTAATAGTAGCTCTGGCCCTCTTCTCCCTTCTTCTCTTCTTGTCCTTTGGATTTCCTGAACGCAAGGACAATTCCGAGTATCAGGAGCACTACAACGAGGACAACAAGCCCTATCTCAAGTCCCTTCTTGACTCTGTCCCATGAAGCAAATGCCGGCTTTCCTGAGACAATTGCTGAAACAGGTATCTGCTTTGTCTGGCCTGCTGCATTTACGTTTATGTTGAACATGTGCTGTCCCTCTGCTGCTGTGCTCTTGGGAACAACATACACATAAACTGTCTGCGCCTCTCCTGGTGAGAGTATCAGCACGCTTGAAGGCGAAACCTGAGTGTTTGCCCAGTCGTCTGCATTGCTGACTATTACTGTGTAGGTCTGCGCTGAGCTGCCGTCATTTTCTATAAGCACAGGGTATGATATTCCTGGGCCCGGCCTTGTAACTGTCTGGCTGTAGCTTCCCACAACGATTGTGCTCTTTTCTGAAGGAGCAGTTGCATTTGCCGCGCAAAGGTCTCCTGCTGAGATTGTTATTGTCTTGTCAATGGATGTGTCTTCATATCCGTCAGCATAGCTTATTGCAGTGTGCAGGGTGTAGTCACCCGGCTTTGCGCATGCCGGAAGCTTGAGGTATATCTCCTCTGAGGACTTTGAGTCGCCGGAATCAAGCTCATCAATATATTCTGAGCCAGAAACCCCTAGCTCCGGGATTGAGACAGTTATTTTTATCCCATCCTCGTCCTTTGCCCCCATATTCTTTATCCTGGCTATTGCAAGGAGCGCCTTGCCTGCCTGTATCGGGCTTCCCGGGCTGAGGATTACGTCCTTTATCACGACATCGTGCCTGGGCTGTGTTATGTGAAGCGAGTAGAGTCCCTCAAATGCAGGGCCTGTCCTTGTCCCTACCCTGACTCTCAGGTCATAATAGTCCTTCTGCACGTTTTCCGGAACCTTTATTGTAAGATCCTTGTAGGTGGTGTCTCCTGCATCCATGTCAAATATTGGAGTTGCGTCAGAGAGCGAATCATAATTGGAATATTCATATCCGAGAATCGCGCCGTCAACTTCCACATTATTTTCTGTGCTGTTTGCATTGAGCTTTACCCTTATGCTAAGGGTGTCTCCTCTCTGCACAATAAGATTGTCGCCTGGCTGGTAAACGTCGCCGTTTATCTTAACCTGGGTTACCTCAGGCAGGGCTGAAACCATTGCTGTTGCAAGTATTGCTACAACAAACACCATTAACCAATAATTTTTCATTTTTCCTTACCCCCATTTGTTCATATAAAATATCAAAGCGGCGCAAAACGCGAGTTTTCCGCTTCTACTGTGTAACCGTCTCGCATATATAAATCTTTCGATTTTTTTGTTATGCTTGAGTGGTTACAAAACTGCTCTGTTGGGAATCACACCCTGCAGTAATCAGGGCATTTCCCGCAGCTCCTGCTCACTGTAATCTCTCTGTATTTCACGCGCCTGTAGTCGTCGTTTATTGTGAACCTCACATCGTAGGTTCCCTCAGGAGTTTCATCAGGTATTCTCATAATGAGGAGCTGTGAAATATCATCCCTTGAATTCACGTCGATGGGCCCGATTCTGGACCTGAGCCCGAGGTCAGGTATGACTGCTGTTATTGTTATGCTGCCATCCTTATAGCTGTAATATCCAACCTGGACTGAAGCCATGAGCTCCCCGCCGGGCTGGACGCAGTCATCATTTATTATCCTTAATGAATCAATATTAATTTGGGTTTCTGGGAGGGTGCATCCTGTCCAAGCACCCCACCTGAAGTTGGACATGCATGTCCTCTCATCCTTTCCGGAATAGCCGTCTGTTGTGCAGTCGCGCTCTTCCCTTGTTCCAGGGTAGCACTCTCCTTCACCAGTGCAGTTTCCCCAGGGCTGCCAGGAGCATGAATCGCTGCAGCTCCTGGTTTTAGTGCCTGTAAGCATGAAGCCGCATCTTTCAGCTGCTATTGAACCTGCTGCGCACACGCCCTCATTAGAGCATGCGCTCCAGTTGCCCCACTGATAATTACTTTTGCAGATGCGCTGGCTTGTGCCGCAGTTTCCGCAGGTTTTATTTTCAACTGTTCCTGCAGCGCACTCTCCCTCATCAGTACAATTGCTCCATTCACTCCATGAGCAGGAGGCAGTGCATGCCCTTATTTGGTAGCCGCCTAATCCGCAGCTCCTGTTGTCTGTTTCTCCAATAGTGCATGATGCATTGCACCCTGACTTGTCGCAGGTTGAAGTCACAGCCAAAGAGCCCTGAGTGCATGAATCAGTCGCCTCACTGCACGAAGATATAAATGAAGAGCGATAATCCCAAGTCAATGGATTTCCATCAGGAACATTATTGCATGTTGAAACCCCTGCTATGTTGAATGCAGAGCAGTCAACAGGAGTCCCAGCAACGCAGCTGCCGGCTGAGCAGGACTCAACACCATTGCAGAAAAGCCCATCATTGCAGTTTCTTACAAGAACAGGGGTCCCTGATGCGCACCTGTTTAAGATGCAGACGCCGCTTGAGTGGAAAACTGAGCTTTCACTGCAGAAATCATAATCAAGATTGCTGCAATCAGAATTGACACTGCATTCGCCGCATCTTGAATCATTTCTGATTACAACAGGCGCACCGCATGCACTATTTGTGCAGGTGCAGCCTCCTATGCATGAATTCGCAACATCTGAATAATCATAATAATCCCTCCCAACGCAGCTGTCAAGATAATCGCACTCTGTAGCAGCACAAGGATGACCTGAATCGCACTCAGCACCACAATTACCAACAATGCACGAATAACTAAAAGAATCATAAGAACAGCCGCAGGCAGAATTGCAGTTCCCATAGGAATCCCTTGAACCATAAAGCTTGCCCAAGCACTGATGATTTGACTGCAAGCAATAATTATTATTTACAGTGTTCGGAAACTCACACTGCTCACCAAAATTAATCACACCATTTCCGCACGTTGGCTGAGGAACGCACCTTGCATCATTATATATTATCTGAAAAGGCGTTGAGCTACACGAATTATGACTACAATCACAACTAGCACTACATGAATTCGCAACATCAGAATAATCATAATAATCCCTCCCAACGCAGCTGTCAAGATAATCGCATTCCGTAGCAGCACAAGGATGACCTGAATCGCACTCAGCACCACAATTACCAACAATGCACGAATAACTAAAAGAATCATAAGAACAGCCGCAGGCAGAATTGCAGTTCCCATAGGAATCCCTTGAACCATAAAGCTTGCCCAAGCACTGATGATTTGACTGCAAGCAATAATTATTATTTACAGTGTTCGGAAACTCACACTGCTCACCAAAATTAATCACACCATTTCCGCACGTTGGCTGAGGAACGCACCTTGCATCATTATATATTATCTGAAAAGGCGTTGAGCTACACGAATTATGACTACAATCACAACTAGCACTACATGAATTCGCAACATCAGAATAATCATAATAATTATTCCCAACACAACCATCCTTATAATCACAATCAGTTACAGAACAAACATGCGTTGAATCACACTCAGCACCACAATTACCAACACTGCACGAATAAGAAAATGAATCATAAGAACAGCCGCAGGCAGAATTGCAGTTTCCGTATGAATCCCTGCTGCCATATAACTTATTAGAACACTGATGATTAAACTGAGGGCAGTAATTGTTATTCACGGTATTCGGAAACTCACACTGCTCACCAAAATTAATCACACCATTTCCGCACGTTGGCTGAGGAACACATCTTGCATCATTGTGATATATTGTCGGATTAGAACATGAGTTGGCAGTGCAGGTGCAACTTGAAGTGCATGAATTCAAAACATTGCTATAATCATAATAATCATTTCCCCTGCAGCCATCAAGATAATTACACTGCGTAGCAGGGCAGGAATGACTTGAATCGCACTCGGCACTGCATGATGAGACGCTGCATGCGCTTGAAATAAATGAGCTTCCAGCAGTGCATGAATCAGTTGCCTCACTGCATGAAGAAGTAAATGAAGCACGATAATCCCATGTTAAAGGATTGCAGTCGGGATTATTGTTGCAGTTTGCAACCCCCGCTATATTGTAGGCAGAGCAGTCAACAGCAGTGCCTGAGATGCAATACCCCAAAGAGCACGATTCTACGCCATTGCAGAAAAGCCCGTCATTGCAATTGTTAACAGTAGTTGTGGAAACATAACAAGCTCCGAAAAAACAATAGCCATTGTCATTCTTAACAACAGAGCCTTCGCAGAAATTTCTGTCAAATGAATTGCAGTCCTGCACAAGAGAGGCTGAACCTGAAACGCATGCATGATTCACGCAGACACCCTCAACATGAAAAACAGAATCCCCACTACAATAAGTAGAATCCAACCTATTGCAATCAGAATCTGTGTAGCACTCATAGGAAACGCATCTTGCATCATTAGGATACGCCGTATATGAAGTGCAGGAATTATGACTGCACTCGCAGCCAGAACTGCACGAATTAAAAACATCAGAGTAATCATAATATGTGGTGCCAACGCAGCCGTCAAGATAATCGCACTGAGTTAATGAACAGGCATGCGTTGAATCGCACTCAGCACCGCAATTACCAACACTACAAGCATAAGTAAAAGAATCATAAGAACATCCACAAACTGAGTTGCAATTCCCGTATGAATCCCTGCTACCATATAACTTATTGGAACACTGATGATTAAACTGAGAGCAGTAATTATTATTCACAGTATTCGGCAACTCACACTGCTCACCAAAATTAATCACACCATTGCCACAACTAGGCGGAGAAACACACCTAGCATCACTATAATAAATAGTAGGACTCCCACAAGCAGTGTGCGAACACTCACAACCAGAACTGCACGAATTAAAAACATCCACATAATCATAATAATCATTCCCAACACAACCATCCTTGTAATCGCAATTAGTCATTGGGCATGCATTCATCGAATCGCACTCTGCGCCGCAATGCCCAATACTGCACGAATAAGAAAATGAATCATAAGAGCAGCCGCAGGCAGAATTGCAGTTCCCATAGGAATCCCTTGAGCCATAAAGCCTGCCCGAGCACTGATGATTTGACTGCAAGCAGTAATTATTATTCACAGTATTCGGCAACTCACACTGCTCACCAAAATTAATCACACCATTCCCGCAAGCAGACACTGGTTTGCAACCCTCTTTGGGATTAGCAGAATTTACCCAAGTAAAACCTGGCTTGCAAGCACTGCAATATCCTCCGGAACAAGTCATATTATATGGAGTGCAATCATAAGGAGGGGTAACAACACAAACGCCGCTTACAAAATTACAACCTCTCATATATGCCACATTGCCCGAGCAATAACTGGAAAAAGTGCCAGAGCTATTAGTGCAGCTTGAAGGGCTAAACCTTGTAAGAAGAGAAGAGTTAGAGCCAGAACAGCTCTGAACAGGAGTGTGCTTGCAACTGCAATTACTTAAATCACAGGTATCAGCAGTATTAGAATTAAAATCATTACAATCAGAATCAACACCACACTCAGCACCGCAATTACCAGCACTGCACGAATAAGAAAATGAATCATAAACACACTGACAAGTGGAACTGCAGTTCCCGTATGAATCCCTGGTTCCATAAAGAGTGCCCGAGCACTGATGATTAGACTGCAAGCAGTAATTGTTGTTCTTGGTCAAAGGCAGCTCGCACTGCTCTCCGGAATTGATAATCCCATTCCCGCAGTTTGAAGAAGCGCTCACCACAAGGGAAAGCAGTGATGAAACTGCAAGAATCAGCATCAGCATTATCATAATTTTATAAGCGCCTTTCATGATTATCACCTAATAATTATGGCTGTTTGTGCAGATGTCTTCGTTGGGATGCCTTGCCTGGTAGTCCCTTGCAACAATTTCAACAACTCTTTTCATCTCGTCAAAATAGTCCTTGTCATTATAATTAAGAGTAACCTGTTTTTTTCCAAGGTTTAAAGTGAGATAGCCAGTGCCGTCGGGGTTTTCCTGAAGTTTTACAGCATAACCCTTCTGGCTGTTGAATTCGCCATTTGCTGAATCAGCATCTACAAGCCTTTTCAGATAGCTTTTGAGTTGTGAGGAACTTTTTCCCTCATACTCTGCGCTCTTTCCAACAGCATATGTGAAAACCTGGGTCCTCGGCTGGATTCTGTAATCTCCTTCTCCTTCAATTATGGCTTTCACCAGGTCATAATTAAGTGTCTGCCCATCTTTCGGATTTGAGAATAAATTTTCAACCTTGCCTTCTGCATATTCCTTCACCTTGCTCTCAAGTTCTGAAGCATGCTCGGGAGTTATCTTCACAAAGCCGTATGAGATGGAACCATCCTTGCCTTTTATCTCATAAATCAGGTTGAAAGGCCTTCCATCATTGACAAACCTTGCTGAAGCTGCTTCTCCATTCTCAAGTTTGCCATCATATAAAATTTGATTTATGTTAGATAATTCCTTGAAATTAGCAGTCAACTGCTTAACATAATCTCGTGAGAGGAAGCTCTCAATTACTGGAGAGTCCCTGCTGTAAGAGTCCAGTTCTTCTGGAGAAAGCTCATTTTTTACGCTCCATCCGTTGTCAAACTGATTAAGAGTTTGCTCGAGGGGGCTTTGCGGTGTCTGAACCTGCTGCTCTATTTTTGTCTGCTCTTGCGTGTTTTTAGAATATTTTTTTTCCATGTATTTGTCTACAGAACATGTTCCAATCACCCCTAAGCCGAAAGCTGCAGTAAGAGCCCCTGCTATAATGCCTATTCTTATCGCCTGTTTTTGTTTACGATTTTTATGAGCAACCCAATTCATGAAACTCATGAAATACACCCCCGTTAGTTATCACTAAGCAATAGAAAATATCTCAAATATATAAACCTTTCGCTCTGTTACTACTAAAAAGATAATATCATTTAAAGCGAAGAAAGAAGGGAAAAAATTATAAAATGCAGACAAAAATGAAGGAATTGATGATAACTGTAATAGGCGCTGGCCCTTCCGGCAACTATTTTGCCTATCTCCTCTCAAAAAAGGGCTACAAGGTGCAGGTGTTCGAGGAGAACAGCAGGATTGGGGTGCCTGTGCAGTGCACAGGGCTCATTTCAGAGGAGATAAACCGGATTGCAAGGCCTCCCAGGGAATGCATTCTCAATCGGATAAAAAAAGCGAGGATAATCTCTCCGGGAAAGGTAGAGGTGAGGGTTGAGCTGAAGGAAAACATCGTAGTGGACAGGGCTGCATTCGACCTCTCGCTCTCTGAAAAGGCAGCGCTCGAGGGCGCTGAATATTATCTCAGCACCAGGTTTGAAAAACTTGAGCGCGCAGGCCGGGGATATCTTCTCAGGATGCGGGGGAAGGGGCAGTCGACTTTCAGGTCAGATTATGTCATCGGAGCAGACGGCCCGCTTTCAACTGTTGCAAAGGAAGCGGGGATGTACGGCAACAGGAAGTTCTTCACAGGAATGCAGATAACTGCAAAATACAGCAACAGCAACGAGATTGAGTTCCACCTGCAAAAGGGAGGAATCTCCTGGATTGTCCCTATTGACGAGGAAAGCGCCAGAATTGGGGTTGCTTTTGAGAAAGATGCCAATAAAGAATTCAATGCTTTTCTAAAAAAGGTTTTCGGGGATAAATACAGAAAGAAAGCTTCTGAAAAAAAGGTGGCCGGGCTGATTCCAAAATTTTCCCCCTTCCAAAGAGTGGAGAAGAGGAGCATATTCCTTCTCGGGGATGCTGCAACTCAGGTTAAGGCAACCACAATGGGAGGGATTGTGCCTGGCATGAAGGCAGCAGAGGCGCTTTCAGCGGCCATACAGGGCGGGGCAAGCTATACTATAAGGTATCTTGCAAAGGTCTTTCCGGACCTGTATGCATCTTTTGTCGTCAGGAGGATAATTGACAGGTGCAGTCCTGATGAGATAGACCGGCTTGTCACCCTGATGGGCGAGAAAAAAGTTAAGGACGTGCTGCTCGCAAACAGCAGGGACAGGATGCTCCCCCTAGGGCTCAAGGCAATGGCCAATGAGCCGAAACTGCTGTATTTCTTGAAGAGGATTTGATGCTGAAATTTTTAATAATGTTTATAAATATAATGCTGTTTTCAAAAGTATCTAGTGGGGTGCTTTAATGGAAGAGGATAATAATAATGATAATAATAAGGTTGTCGAGGCAGAAATAATTTCTGATTCTAAAGAAAACGAAGAGAAAGAGGAAAGCAGGGAGCCGGAGGAAAAGGCAGAAGAGAAAGAAGAAAAAGAAGATAAAAAGGAAGAGAAAAAAGAAAAAAGAGAGGAGAAAAAGAGAAAAGCCGGGCTTTTTGCAAAGAAGCACGAGGAAGAAAAAGAAGAGAATGAAGTAGAAGTGAGAATAGACTGGAAGAAGGCAGCAAAGATTTTTGATGCGCGCTGGCTCTGGGTTCTCCTCATCCTGATACCAATAATTCTCACAAGTACAATAAGGATTCAGCCGAACACCCTCGCAATAACCCAGGACTGGGCAACAGGCACAGTTTATAATGTTTACAAGAATTCCATCGCCCAGCAGGTCAGTTCAATGTATCCAAACCTGCCTGACGCCAACAAGCAGACCCTTGTGGACCAGCAGTTCAAGGCATACCTGAAAAGCAATTCTGCAGCAATAGACAACCAGATAAAGCAGACAGCCGCCTATTTCAAGTCAAAAATGCAGTATGATGTAAACGGCGCCTCATACACCTACCTTGGAGACCTTGATTCATATTATTTCCTGAGATATGCTGAGAATTACCTGAAAACAGGAAAACAGGCAGATGAAATAAGAAACGGGACAAACTGGGATAATCACATGGTTGCACCAATAGGCGCAGCAATGACTCCCACAATGCATCCCTACTCAATTGCATATTTGTATAATTTCTTAAGATTATTCAATAAGAACATAACCCCGATGCAAGCGTCATTCTATGTGCCGCTGGTGTGCGCAGTTATTGCTGCAATCGCCGCCTTCATGATAGGAAAGCGCCTGGCAGGCAACATGGCGGGGCTCTCAGCGTCTGTGCTTGTCTCTGTGAACACAATGTTCCTCTCAAGGACAATGGGCTCTGACACAGACGTCTACAATTTGATGTTTCCCCTGCTAATTGTCTGGATGATTATAGAAGCATTCGAGGCAGAGAAAAACAGGAATAAGGCGATATTCGCAGGGCTTGCAGGGCTCCTGATAGGAATATTCTCGTTGGCATGGATGGGCTGGTGGTACATATTTGACTTCATGATTGCTGCAATAGGCGCATACATAATATATCTCTTGGCTGAAACAAGAAGAAAAGACAAGCACGAAAAGGACAATGCAAAAAAACAATTGAAAAACACTATTGTTATTACAATAATACTTTTTGCTTCAAGCGCACTTTTTGTAAGCCTATTTAGTTCAATACAAGGGTTTACTGCATTCATAAACGGGCCTTTTCAGGTTATGAACTTAAAAGAAGTTGTGCACCAGACATTATGGCCGAATGTTTACCTGACTGTTGCAGAACTCAACCCGGGAAGCTTCAGCACCACACTTAGCGTAATGGGAGGGTGGCTGTTCTTCCTGCTTGCAATTGCAGGCGCTGCATTTGCGTTCCTGAAAAAAGACAAAAATGAACACTACGATGTACAGACCGCAGCGCTGCTGCTTATATGGTTTGCAGGCACCTCATATGCAACGCTCAAGGGAGTGAGGTTCTCGCTCCTTGTGGTTCCTGCATTTGCAATAGCAGCAGGGGTTGCCCTTGGAAATATTTTTGATATAACACGCAAATTTGCAACAAGGGAATTAAAGATACACAAGTATATCTCATATGCAATACTGCTGGTGCTCCTCGGGTTAGTGCTGATGCCCCAGATAAAGGTAGGATATGCTGCAGGAAAATCATATGTGCCATCAATGAATGACGCCTGGTACAATTCCCTCACCAAAATAAGGAACGAATCAGCGCCAAATGCGATAATAAACTCGTGGTGGGACTTCGGGCACTGGTTCAAGTATGTGGCAAACAGGGCGGTTACAGCTGACGGGGCATCCCAAAACAGCCCGCAGGCATACTGGCTTGGAAGGATACTTGTTACAAATGATGAGCACGAGGCAATTGCAGTCCTGAGGATGCTTGACTGCGGCTCAAACACTGCATTTGAGATAATTGACAAGACAAACAATGATACTGCAAAATCAATAGAGATGCTCAGAAAAGCAATGATGATGAACAGGACTGATGCAGAAGCATACATCTCGCAATACCTTGGCAAGAGTGATGTTGAAGCAGTGCTGAACAACATTGACTGCAGCCCGCCAGAGGACTATTTCATAACCAGCGGGGACATGGTGTCAAAGGCAGGAGTCTGGGCCCACTTCGGGCTTTGGGACTTCAACAAGGCGAAGCTGATGGTTAAGGTAAAGACCTCTAATCTGTCATATGCAACTGAACTTATGAAGCAGATGAATTACAGCAACGCGCAGATAGAGCAGACAATATACAACATAAGCTCGCTTGCCTCAAGCAGGGATGAAGAAAACTGGGTTTCGCCATGGCCCGGCTATTTCGCAACAAACGGCTACTGCCAGGAACAGAACAACACTAACATTACTCTGTGCAGTAACAACTTGCAGGGGCAGAACGTAATGGTGCTCATAAACTGGACGAACATGAGCGCAGTCAGCGCAGGGCTTTATACAGGACAGAATCTCCTGAAGCCATACTCATTTGTCTATTATGAGAACGGGAGCCTGATTGAGGAGAAGTATGAAAAACCGGACTTCCCCTATTCAATAATACTCACTCCAAATCATGAGACAGTGATTGCCTCGCCGGAGCTCTCAGAGAGCGTCTTCACAAGGCTGTTTTTCATGAACGGGGCTGGGTTAAATCATTTCATCCTGTTCGACCATGAGACAGAGATAACCGGCTCAGAGATTTATGTATGGAAAGTGGACTGGAACGGAACCAAATAAGCTTATTTTTCCTTTAAAAAAGAATGCTGGAAAAATGGAAGGCGGCAAAAAAAGCGGATTTGAAAAGAAAAATGTAGCTGTAATAATGCCTGCATATAATGAAGCAAAAAAAATATGCTCTGTGATTTCTGCCCTGAAAAAATCCGGATATCATAACATAATTGTAGTGAATGACGGGAGCAGCGACTCAACTGCAAAAATTGCGGCGAAAAATGGGGCACTTGTTGTCAGCCATTCCATAAATAGGGGGCTTGGAGGCGCCCTTGGGACAGGAATTTCTGCTGCCTTAAAATTCACTTCTGCACAAGTGTTTGTCACATTTGACTCAGACGGGCAGCACGATGTTTCTGACATAAAAAAAGTTGTTGAGCCGATATTTTCAGGTGAAGCAGATGCTGTAATCGGCTCTCGCCTCATAAATCCTGAGGGAATGCCTTTAATAAGAAGATTCGGGAATTGGCAGCTCAACATAATAACATTCCTGCTTTTTGGAAAAATGGTAACCGACTCCCAATCAGGGCTGCGCGCATTTTCAAGAGATGCGGCATCCAAGATGAGGATTCAGACAAACACGATGGAGGTAAGCTCTGAGATAATAAGCCTTATCTCAGAAAACCATCTGAGGCTGAGGGAAGTGCCGATAAAAGCAATTTACAGCAAATACTCTCTCTCAAAGGGGCAGACAAACCTGAACGGCTTCAAAATAGCATTCAAACTTTTCGTGGAGTGGCTTTTTGGATGAAGGAAATCTTTAAGCTGATGAGGATAGCGCAGTGGTACAAGAACTTGGTAATATTCCTGCCGGTAATATTCGCAAAATATCTCTTACTGGACGGAATCTGGAAGACATTTCTTGGGTTTATTGCACTCTGTTTAATCTCATCAGCAAATTATGCAATAAATGATATAATTGACAGGAAAGCCGACAGGAAAAATCCTGAAAAGAAGAGCAGGCCAGTTGCCGCTGGAAAGATAAGCGTTCCTTCTGCCTGGCTTCTTGCTGCTGTGCTCGGAATATCTGCTCTTGTAATTTCAGTATTCCTATCAAGAGCATTCATGTTTTCTGTTGCTGCGCTCTTCCTGCTGACACTGGCATACTCTCTCTGGCTGAAGCATGAGGCGTTTGCTGATGTGATAGTAATATCCGCAAATTTTGTCATAAGGGCAGTTTCAGGAGTGTTCATAACAAATGTGCGGCTCTCACCCTGGCTGATACTCTGCCCATTCTTCCTTGCGCTTTTCCTCGCAGTTGGAAAAAGGGAGGCGGAGCTGAAGAAATTCGGCTCAATGGCATTAGTGCACAGAAAGAATCTTTCCATGTATAATCCTAGCTTGACTAAGGTGCTTACAGGAATATCTGCAACCCTTTTGATTATTTCATATTCGCTTTACTGCTTTCTCAGCATTTATCCAAAGCTCATGTTAACTATACCATTTGCATTATACATAATATTCAGATATCTTTATCTAATTGATTCCGGCTCAGATATTGCAAGAAATCCTGAAAAAATGTTTAAAGACAGGAGAATTATGATTTCAGGGGCTGCAACTGCTGCCCTTGCATTAGGAATCATATATTTGGCGTGAGGTGAAAAAAATGCTTTTGCAAATAATGGTTTTGGTTTTCGTGCTCTTTGCATGGACAAGAGCCCTAGGCAGGTTCAAGGACATGAAGCTCTCCGGAAAGCAGTTCATCTTCTGGAGCGCAATCTGGACAATTATACTTGCAGCTGTCTTCTTTCAGGGCTGGACAATGAAGCTTTCTTCAATTCTCGGCATCGCAAGAGGCGCTGATCTAATAGTATATGTCAGCGTTGTGCTACTCTTCTACCTGATATTCCGTCTCTATGTGAAAATGGAGAAGATAGAGCAGGACGTGACAAAGGTTGTGAGAAAGATTGCGATTGATGAAACAGTTAAGAAAAGGAAGAGATGATACTTTTCTGAATCTTTTGATACTTTTTTATATCAATCGATACTTTTTTATATTACCTTTGCTTTACTTGCATCATGAAACACAGATATGAAGTGCTGGATGTTTTCTTCAATGAACCACTGGAAGAACACTACTTCCGCGAGATTGTCAGGAAAACCGGAATTTCTCCGAATTACGTCGCGAAAAATCTAAAAAGCCTTGAATCAGAAGAGCTGATACATAAAGAAGGGAAAAAAGGAGGGCTTGTGCTTTACTCTGCAAACAGGGAAAATTTGGAGTTCATAAGGATGAAAAAGGCAAAAAATATCTCTCTGCTGATAAACTCCGGGCTGGTTGAAGCAATAGCTAAAGCGTTATCGCCGAAGGCAATATTACTCTTCGGCTCGTATGCAACAGGGACAGATACCGAAAAAAGCGACATTGACATAGCAGTAATTGTGCATCATGAGTTAGAAAAAAAGATTGAGATTTCAAAATTTGAAAGATTGCTTGGGCGAAAGATAAGCATCGAGCAAATAAGCAGATTCCCTTCACTTTCAAAAGAGATGAAAAATGGGATAGTGAACGGCATCCTCCTTTACGGCTATCTTGAGGCGTTCTAAATGGAATCTGTGTTCTCAGTAAGGAAAAACAAGGAAAGAGCAAAGTCGCTTCTTAAGGCAGCAGAGACGCGACTTCAAGAAATGAATAAGATACGAAAGCTTGTCTCAAAAGAGAGAATTGTTGAGATATATTACGACTCTGCAAAAGAGGTTATAATCGCGATAATGTACATGGACGGATTCAAGACGACAAGTCATGTTGAGATGATAAATTACTTAAGAGAAAAATATCCTGAAATTGGGCAGGTCAGGATAGCATTGCTTGATGAGCTCAGGCAAAAGAGAAATGCGATAAGCTATTATGGTGAAAGCATAGGAGAATCTTTCCTTGCCCAAAAAGAAGAAGAGATAAAGGATGCCATAGAAGAAATCAAAAAGAAGGCTAAATCAAAGCTTTAATTATTTTGTTATTATCTTTATTATCCTCTTTGCAGCGTTTCCATCTCCAAGCGGATTGTCCCAGGAACGGGAGCTTGCAAGCATCTTTTTTGATGCATCTAAAACTTTATCCGGCTCTGTGCCTGCAACAACATTTGCGCCAACCTCAACTGTCTCCGGGCGCTCTGTGGACTTTCTCATTGTGACGCACGGAACTCTCAGGATGCAGGATTCCTCCTGTATGCCGCCCGAATCAGTTATTATTAATTTTGCATCTGACTCCAATTTAAGAAATTCCAGAAAGCCCAGCGGCTCTATTATCCTTACTCCTTCCGGAACTGACAGGCGGAACTCCTCAATATTCGCCTTTGTCCTGGGATGGATGGGAAGAATTATTGGAAGATGAAAGTTTTCATAAATCAACTGGAACGCCTTCAGCATTTCAGCAAGCGTTTCCTTTAAGTCAACGCTTTCCTGCCTGTGTATTGTAGAGAGGATATATCTATCTTTTTTTATATCAAGCTTTTTCAGGATTTCAGTGTCGGCAAGTTCAATATTCTGGAGCACAGAATCAACTATTGTGTTGCCTGTGACAAAGATTCTCTCCTTTTTTATACCCTCTTTTTTCAGAATCCTTTTCTGCAGTTTTGTAGGGGCAAAAAGGAAGTCAGAGCAATGGTCTGTCAGAATCCTGTTCCATTCCTCAGGCATGCGTTCATCATAGCTGCGAAGCCCTGCCTCAACATGCCCCACCTTTATATTGAGCTTTTTGGCAGCAAGCGCCCCTGCGAGCACGGTGTTTGTGTCCCCTTCCACAAGAACGACATCCGGCTTTTCAATCTCAAGCACATGCCCGAACTTCTCAATTATTGCGGCTGTCTGGGCATAGCCGGGCATTGAGCCAACTTCAAGATTGTAATTCGGCTCAGGAAGGACAAGCTCCTCAAAGAAAACCCTGTCCATGTTGTAGGAATAGTGCTGCCCCGAATGTACAACAATGAAATCCAGCTTTTTCTTTATGCAGGCGCGTATAACAGGCGCCATCTTGATTATCTCGGGCCTTGTGCCGAGAAGGATGCAGATTTTCATTGTATTGTGGGAAGCTGGCATTTTTATAAATCTTTGCAAAAAAAGAAAATGTCACTTCCAAAACTCTCGCAGAGATTCTCAAAGGTGCTGCGTCCCCGTAAGGGACGACCCCCCGCAACGCACTCGCTAGCTTTCTTGATTGAGTTTTGTCCTTTAAGTGGCATTTTAAACAATACAGAAAAAACACTAAACATTTATAAACAAAAATAAAATAATTTTATGGATGGTGGGGCAAAGCTATAAGGAGAAGGCAGTTTCTGGAGTATTCTGGAATTTCTTGTTCATAGTGCTGTCTGCGCCCTTAGGATATTTGGTAAGGATACTTTATGATAGAAGCATACCTCTTGTGGACATTGGACTTTTCTATGCTGTGCTTGACTTGATTGCGGTATTCGCAATAATCCGTGAGCTCGGGCTCAGCTATTCTCTAATACACTTCATCCCAAAATTTCTCGCGAAGAATAGAAAAAACCTTGTAAAGTCAACAATAATAACTGTTGCTCTAATACAGGGAATTGTAGGAGCGGCAATAACTGTTCTCACAATTCTTTTTTCAAAGCAGATTGTTGTATATTACCTCTCAAACAAAACAGCAATACCAGATATCAGGTTGGCGATTGCAGTAGTAATCATTGGGGCAATAAGCTCTCTCATTGAATGCTTCTCATCCATATCACTTCATTCAATACTTGGATTTCAGAAGCAAAAAGTTTTTGCATCCTATAACATCGCAAAAATGTCAACAGTGCTTGCTGTTTCTCTTGCGATGGTGTATTTTTTTAAACTGAAAAGCGCGATTGTTCCCTCAATAGCTTACTTAGTTATGCCGATTCTAATGCTTGCTTCTTACTGGCTTTTCTTTATAAAAAAAGTTTTCCCTGATTTTTCAAGGATAAAAGCAAGGATTTCCAAAAAATTATCCTTGGAGATACTGAGGTATGCAATACCTTTGGCGCTCACCTCTGTCGGAATAATCATAATGACATCAATAGACGGAATATGCCTGACTTATTTTTCGGGGCTGGAGCAGGTGGGAATATACAAGAATGCAGTTGTCTCAACCTCAAACCTTCTGCTTTATCTTGCTTCTGCAGTAAGCACAGTGCTTTTCCCGATGATATCAGAGCTCTGGGCAAGAAAAAAATTCAGGGAAATATCCGTGGGAATAGAAAAAACAGTTTCATACTCAATGATTGCAGTTCTTCCGCTCTCAGTATTCATGGCGTTTTTCCCAACAGTAATACTTAACATACTCTGGACGTCCAAAAACCTGGTGGGAGCAAATGCATTAAGATTGCTGGCAATAGCCGCCATATTTTGCACATTATTCTCAATATTCTCAAATTTCATAAGGGCAACAGGCGACTCAAAGACGCCGATGAAGATACTTTATGCCGGCGCTGCATTCAACCTTGTAGGAGATATAATGATAATTCCAAAAATGGGAATGACTGGCGCGGCAATAACTACAATGCTCGGCTACCTGCTCACTGCTGTGCTGGCATACATCTACGCAAAGAAAAAAATCGAAATACAAACTGACTGGAAAAAGATAGGCATAGCTGCAGGGGGCGCTCTGTTAAGCGTGACTGCAATATTCCTGGTCAAAGGCATATTCAGCAACTTAATACTGAAACTGCTGGTTTCAGCAGTTGCATATTTCGGGACTTATCTGCTCATAATGTTCTTGACAAGGACAATAGACATAAATGAAATAAAAGAGGCAGTTTTGGCAGTGAGAAAATGAAAGCGGTAATACTCTGCGGGGGAAAGGGAACTCGCCTTGGAAGCATTGCAGCTGAGATTCCAAAGCCCATGCTGCCTGTTGGCGGAAAGCCAGTACTTCTCCACCAGGTTGAACTCCTGAAAAGATACGGCATAACAGAAATCATCATGATAACAGCCTATCTGGCGGATGTTATTGAAAATTATTTTTCTGATGGCAAAAAATTCGGAGTTTCAATCTCATATTTCAGGGAAACAGCGCCTCTTGGAACAACAGGTGGAATAAAAGAGATTGATGAAAGGTTGGATTCTGACTTCTTCCTGCTGTATGGGGATGTGATGGTCAACATGAACCTTGCACGGCTCATTGAATTTCACAAGGAAAAGAAGGCAACTGCAACCCTTGTCGTTCATCCCAACAGCCACCCCTATGACAGCGACCTTCTTGAGGCAGACGCTTCTGGAAGAATCATTGGCTTTCACCCAAAGCCCCATGATGAGAACTCATGGTATCATAATCTTGTAAATGCTGGCGTCTATTTATTCTCTCCAAAGATACTTTCTTTCGTGCAAAAAGGCATTAAGGCGGACTTTGGAAAGGACATCTTCCCAAAAATCTTTGAAAAAGAGGCGCTCTATGCATACAGAACTGCAGAATACCTAAAGGACATGGGAACTCCAGAAAGATTGGAGCAAGTTAATTCGGATTATAGTTTAGGAAAAACAGAAAGTATGAACTTCAAGCACAAGAGAAAAGCCATATTCCTCGACAGGGATGGCGTGATAAACGAGGATGTGCATTTCCTGCACAAAATTGGTGATTTTAGGCTGATAAAGGATGCTGCAAAGGCAATAGAGAAGATAAATTTCTCTGGTTACCTTGCAATTGTTGTTACAAACCAATCTGTAATTGCAAGGGGACTATGCACAATACCCCAGCTTGACGAGATACATAAGAAAATGGAAACTCTGCTCGGCAGGGAAAATGCATACCTTGATGCCATTTATTACTGCCCGCACCATCCAGACAGGGGATTCCCTGAAGAAATTCCTGAATACAAGATTGACTGCGAATGCAGAAAACCAAAAATTGGGATGATAAAAAAGGCAGTTGCTGACTTCAACATAGAACTTTCTGAATCCTTCATAATTGGGGATTCTGAACGTGATATTCTCACTGGAAAGAATGCAGGGATAAGGACAATAGCACTCAGAAGCGGCGAGGGATGCAAGGCATGCAAAGAGGCACCTGATTATTTCTTCGACACCTTGACAGATGCTGTGGAATTCATAATTGACGAGCCATATAAGGAATATGCGCAGAAAGTCGTTGCTGCATTCCAGAAGAGCGCGAAAAAGCCATTTGTCATAGGCGTCGGGGGCAAGAGCAGGACTGGGAAAAGCACCTTTTCCAGGTACCTTATTGAGTGCTTTGAAAAAATCGGAAAAAAGGCATTAATTGTATTGCTTGACAACTGGCTCATCCCTTTATCTGAGAGGAATGAAGAAGACAATGTCTATACCCGATTTCAGATTGAAAAGGCATCAGATGACATAAGAAAGATACTTTCAGGAGAGAGTGTTTCTGTAAAGAAATACGAGCCGCTCCTCCGCTCAAATTCAGATGAGCGCGTGGAATATAATGCATCAGGCTATGATGTTATAATAGTAGAAGGGGTGACTGCTCTTTCCTATGAAAAAACAAGAAAAATGTATGCTCTAAAAATATTCATGAGAATCCCGGACAATCTTTTCATGAAGCGAGTTTTCTCCATATATCTTTGGAAAGGTTTAAATAATGAGGAGATAAAATCCATTATCGAGAAGCGGGGTGCAGATGAATATTCTCTCATAGCAAAAGAGGAGAGATTCGCTGATTTAATTATAAATTAATAATTGGGGTGGGCATTATGATAATAACAAAAACGCCTTTCAGAGTCAGTTTTGCAGGCGGCGGAACTGACCTTAGAGATTTCTACAAGAACGAACAGGGAGCTGTTCTCTCAACATCAATAAACAAGTATGTCTACATAGTGCTGCATAATTTCTTTTATAACCAGATAATGCTGAAATATTCAAAGACAGAACTTGTGGATAAGCCAGAAGATATAGAGCATCCGTTAATCAGAGAATGCTTTCTTAAAACAGGCGTAAAGTCAAATATAGAGTTTGCAAGCTTTTCAGACATCCCGTCATCAGGCTCAGGGCTGGGCTCTTCATCAGCATTTGCAGTAGGGCTCCTGAAGGCGCTTTATATCCACAAGGACATAACAAAAACAAATTATGACCTTGCAAAGGAAGCCTGCGATATTGAGATTAACCGCTTAAAAGAGCCAATAGGAAAGCAGGACCAGTATGCCTGCGCAGTAGGCGGGCTTAACCTCATAAAATTCAACGAGGACGAAAGCGTTAAAGTTGAGCCAGTCAACATTTCAAGAAAATTGACAGAAGAGCTTCAGGGAAACATGGTTATGCTCTTTACGGGGATAACAAGACAGGCAAGCTCTGTCCTTTCAGACCAAAAGGAAGAGATGAAGAAGGAAGACAAAATAAAAACAATGGTTAAGATGAGAAATCTTGCCTTTGAATTAAAGGATTCGCTTTCAGAAGGAAACCTAAACTCATTCGGAGAGATACTCAACAAGGGATGGCTGCTCAAGAAAAGCCTGGCATCAGGCATCTCAAACAGAACCATTGATGATTACTATAATAAAGCATTGAAGGCAGGTGCAATTGGCGGAAAAATCCTTGGAGCAGGCGGCGGCGGATTCTTCCTGTTCTACTGCCCAAAAGAAAAGCAGGCGAATCTGATAAATAGTTTAGGGCTAAGGCAGATGCCGTTTGAATTTGAGCAGAGCGGTTCAAGAATAATCTATATGAGAACTGATGAGATGAACACGCTGGACAGCATTTATGACGCATCAGACAGCATCCATGAATTCTCCGAAAAATATTCAGGATACCTTGGGGAGCTGTTCTCAAAAATAGACCATGACGTAGTTGAAAAAATAATAGACTCATTTATTGAGGCAGAAAGGAACGGGAAGACAATATACTTCATGGGAAACGGAGGAAGCGCTGCAATAGCGACACACTTCGCCTGCGATATAGGTAAGGGCACAAAAAAATACAACAAAATGTTCAAGACAATATCCCTCGCAGATAATCTTTCAATGTTTACCGCTTATGCGAATGACTTGGGGTATGAACATGTTTTTTCAAAACAGCTTGAGAATACGCTGGAAAAAGGAGACATTGTGGTATGCATATCCTCCTCAGGCAACTCTAAAAATGTGATAAATGCAGCAGAGTATGCAAAAACTGTTGGCGCAAAGACAATAAGCTTTGTAGGATTTGACGGCGGAAAGCTGAAAGAGATTTCAGACATATGCTTATGGATACCTTCACATTCAGGAGAGTACGAGATAGTAGAAGATATCCATGATATAGTTCATCACCTCATAGAAGCGTACATTAACCGGTTAAGCCTTCGAGGAGATAAGAGAAAATAATCTTAAATGCTTGAGAATGAAATATTTTATAACGGGTGGAGCAGGGTTTATCGGGAGCCATATTGTGGACAGGCTTATTTCTATAGGGAATTCTGTTGTTGTATATGACAATTTCAGCACAGGGCAGAAAAAATTCATAGAAGCCCACCTCAAGAATCCAAAATTCAGGTTTATAAAAGGAGACATACTCAACTTAAGGGCGCTTGCAAAAGCAATGAAAGGCTCTGATTTTGTGTTTCATCTCGCTGCAAATGCAGACGTGAGGGGCGGAATAAAAGACACTTATGTTGATTTAGAAGAGAATACAATAGGAACGAGAAATGTTCTGGAAGCAATGAGGATAAACAAGATTAAAAAAATTGCATTTTCAAGCTCGGCAGTTGTTTATGGGGAGCCGAAGATTTTTCCAACGCCAGAAAATTCTGAATTGATACAGACTTCGCTTTACGGAGCGTCAAAGCTTGCGGGAGAGGCGCTGATTGAAGCATACTGCAACTATTACAGGATGCAGGCGTGGATTTTCAGGTTTGTCTCCTGGGTAGGGGAAAGGTACACCCACGGAGTTGTGTTCGATTTTGTGAAAAAACTCAGGAAAAATCCGAAAGAACTTAAGATACTCGGGGACGGGAAGCAGAAGAAGTCCTACCTTTATGTCAAAGACGGGGTTGAAGGAATATTCTTCGGAATAAATCACTTCAATGAACGAGTAAACATATTCAACCTCGGGCACAAGGACTATATGGATGTAAAAAAACTTTCAGATATTGTAATATCCGAGATGGGGCTCAAGAATGTGAAGAAGAGGTTCACAGGGGGAAAGCGCGGATGGATTGGGGACAGCCCATTTGTCCACCTTGACATAGGAAAGCTTGAGAAAGCCGGGTGGAAGCCGAAAGTATCAATAGAGGAAGGGATAAGGCGCACTGCAAGATACCTTTTGGAAAATCCTGAAATTCTTAGAAGAAGAGGCTAGAATGAAAAAGCCGCTCCTCTCAATATGCATCCCAACATATAACAGGCAGAACTTTCTCAAAAGACTTCTTGACAATTGCATAAAAGAAACAACTGGAATTGAAAATCTTGTTGAAGTGTGCGTTTCAGACAACGGCTCGACAGACGGGACAGAGAATCTTGTCAAAGAATATTGTAAAAAATATAAATTCATAAAATATCAAAAAAATAAAAAAAATCTTGGATTTGATAAAAATGTAATTTGTGTACTTGAAATGGCAAAAAGCAAGTACTGCTGGCTAATTGGAGATGATGACCTGTTTTTAAAAGATTCAATGAATGAAGTAATAACAATCATAAAATCAGAAGAACCGGATTTTATCATCGCAGAATATTATCATAAAATTTTTACAAATTATGTAAACTGGAATGGACCGTATACAATAACTAATCCCAAGTTAATAAGAGAAACATTCATTGAAAAATTAGCGGATATTTCCTTTCTAAGCTCAAACATAATAAAAAAAAGATTGTTCTTAAAAATAAAAAATAAAATTCCTGAAAATACTTATGGATATATGCACAGGTTTATTCAACTTTATGCTTTAAATTACATAAAAAAACTTTGCATAACTGAAAATAAAGTTGTATTTGAGACATGCGAAGGAGATTTTCCCACAAAGAAAACAAGATTAGAAGGACAGCTTAAATATGGATATTCTGCAAGATACTTTCTCAAAAAAGGAATAATAAATAAGGGGGAGTATCTTGAATTAATGAATAATCAATATCGATCTTTAGCCATTGCAGTAATCTTCTATGATTTTGCAATAAAAGAAGAGGGGGCAAGCAAAGAGGAATTAGAGAGAATGAGGAAAAAATTATATCAGGAATTTATAAAAGGTACTCCAAATGATGACTGGAAACTTTGCCTCTCATTTTTAATAATTAAAAAAAGATTTCTGGTTTGG
>Ga0210016_1000740_pt1 | contig 29509 bp, 19 predicted proteins | sample CryGeyCG2014_300_FD_185454 | JGI IMG/M metagenome (GOLD analysis project Ga0210016, IMG submission 185454) | Groundwater microbial communities from aquifer - Crystal Geyser CG02_land_8/20/14_3.00 (SPAdes) (version 2) | ecosystem: Environmental > Aquatic > Deep subsurface > Groundwater | place...
GCACGGTTAGACGGGCAGATAGAAATTGTTGCAGGAGCATTTTCGTCCAGTCCTGAAAAATCCAGAAAGACAGGTGAAGCACTGAATCTTGATAGTAAAAGAGTCTATGACAGTTTTGAACAGATGGTAGAAAAAGAATCAAAACTTCCCAAGAACGAACGTATAGATTTCATATCTATCGTAACACCGAATAACATGCACTTTCTTCCAGCAAAATTATTTCTTGAAGCTGGTTTTCATGTCGTTTGCGATAAACCGCTTGCCTACAGTTTAAAAGAAGGATTGGAATTACAGAAATTAGTGAAATCGTCAGGAAAAGTATTTGCATTAACACATAATTATACCGGTTACCCGATGGTCAAGCAGGCACGTCACATTATCAAAAATAGAGAACTGGGGAAGGTATTAAAAATTATTGTAGAGTATCCCCAGGGCTGGCTCGTAAAAACTATTGAAAAAGAAGGACAGAAACAGGCATCGTGGCGGACAGACCCGAAGAAGTCCGGTATATCCTGCTGTATGGGTGATATAGGGACACACTGCGAAAATCTTGCAGCTTATATTACGGGGCTTGAACTTGAGAGTGTCTGTGCCGATTTAACAATATATATGCCCGGACGAAAATTAGACGATGACGGAAATGTTTTACTACGTTATAAAGGCGGTGCCAAGGGTGTTCTTCACGCATCGCAAATATCGTTTGGTGAAGAGAACGGTCTGAATATCCGTGTATATTGCGAAAAGGGGCGAATTGCATGGAGACAGGAAGAACCAAATTATCTTTTGGTGCAAAAAGAAAATACCCCGCTTATGACTTATACACGAGGAAGTAATTATTTATGTGAGTCAGCAGTACGAGGGACAAGACTGCCGGCAGGTCATCCCGAAGCGTTCATTGAAGCTTTTGCTAACATTTATATAAATGCGGTGGATACAATGCGTGCTATAGATGAAGGTAGAAAACCCACCGAACTTGAAAAAGATTTTCCTACGGTAGAAGATGGAGTTAAAGGGCTTGCGTTCGTTAAAGCGGTGGTGGAAAACGGTTTTAACGATAACGTCAAATGGACCAAAATTGCAGATGTATTTAAGTCCTAGGAGGAGATAAAAAATGGCAAGATTAATTACTTTATTCACAGGACAATGGGCTGACTTACCGTTTGAAACAATGTGTAAGAAAGCCTCGGATTTCGGTTATGATGGATTGGAAATTGCTTGCTGGGGTGATCATTTAGATGTATTTAAGGCTGCTTCTGACAGGGTTTATTGTGAAAAGAAACTCGCTACACTTAAAAAACACAAATTACAGGTTAAAGCAATATCCAATCACCTCGCAGGACAGCTGGTGTGTGACCCTGATAACGACAGCCGCTCTGACGCTTTTGTACCTGCTGAATGTAAAGGGAATGCTGAAAAAAAACGTACGTGGGCAGTTGAATCAATGAAGAACGCTGCGCTTGCCGCTAAGAACCTTGGAGTGGATACTGTTTGCGGATTCACCGGGTCATCTATCTGGCATATGATATATGCATTTCCGCCTATAACACAGAAGGATATAGACAAAGGATATAAATACTTTGCAAAAATGTGGAATCCTATATTAGACGTTTATAAAAGGAATAAGATAAAGTTTGCATTAGAAGTTCATCCTACGGAAATCGCTTTTGACATTATAACTGCAAAACGAGCACTTAAAGCAATAGGAAACCGTAAAGAGTTTGGCTTTAACTTTGACCCGTCGCACCTGCACTGGCAGGGAGTAAATCCTGTCCGTTTCATAGAAGAATTTCCTGACAGAATATATCATGTGCATATTAAGGACGCCATTGTTACCTTAAATGGTTATGAAGGTATACTTTCATCACACCTGGATTTTGGTGCGCCAAATAGAGGATGGGACTTCCGTTCTCCTGGCAGAGGGACAGTAAACTTTGAAGAGATTATCCGTTCTCTGAACAGGATTAATTATCAAGGTCCATTGTCAGTAGAGTGGGAAGACAGTGGTATGGACAGAGAACATGGGGCAAAGGAAGCATACGGTTTTGTCAGAAAGCTGGATTTTGAACCATCAAGGGTTGGGTTTGATGCTGCGTTCAGCAAAGAAAAATAAAGTACACAGAAAAGACGTTGCGAAAAAAGCAGGGGTATCACCTTCTACAGTATCAAGGGCAATAAACGATAATCCTTCCATTCCTGTATCCACTAGAAATCGCGTAAAAAAAATTGCTGAAGAATTAGGGTATGTCCCCTCACATCTTGGTAGAAACTATTATCAGAAAAAAAGCTTCCGTATAGGTATTGTCATGCCTTTCAATTATGATAAGAAGGTGCGTGTTTTTCCGACGGAATATTTTTCAAAGGTGCTTTTTGGAGCTCTGCTTTCAGCATCCAGGGAAGGTTATACAATAAATATTATAGCCGACAGCGGCCTCAATTCCCGGGAACTCGAGAAACTGGTTCTTTCTCATTCTGTTGACGGGCTGATTTTTCCTGTTTGTAAAATAGGGGATAACAGGTTTTCCTATTTATATAAGAAAGGTATACCTTTTATATTCATACATTATTATGTAAGAAACAAACCATATCTATACGTGGATTGTGACTCAAAACCCGGAATGGAAGAATCTCTTCAGTACCTGAGTAGTAAAAAAATAAATAGAATAGGTTTTTTAGGTGGTGACGAAGAATATATAAATGCGATAGATAGAAAAAAAATATTTATAGACCTTGCAAGGAAGTATAAGATGAAAGTGGTTAATATGGTTAATGGAAACTTTTCAAGAACAAGCGGATTTCTTGCAGTAAAAGAGTTTTTGAAAAAAGAATTACCTGAAGCAATAGTCTGTGCAAATGACAGAATGGCTTTCGGATTATTAGAAGGGTTGAAAAAAGAAAATGTCCGCATTCCTGATGCTGTGCGGATTATTGGTTTTGACAATCAGGATATAGCCACTCTCACATCACCTCCCCTCACTACTATAGAAAATCCTTTTTTTGAAATAGGTAAATTATCTACAAGTAAGTTGATTCATTTTATCAAAGGGATGGATGTAAAGAGTGAAAGAGTGGCATCTAAATTAATTATCCGTGAATCTGCATAATCGGACTACCATTGAGAGACTGAACAGTTTCAGTAATGCGGTGAATATACAGGTGGTTAATATACCATAAACCGGTATGAACCACACACTTATTACTAATGCCGCAAGCCAGGCACCGGCTAAATCCATAGCATAGAGTATCCCGGCCTTTTGCCCGGTATTTATATACGGTGATGTTTTACTTGCCAGCGGAAATTCTAAACCAACCAGAAATCCGCTCAATAGCATTAATACAAAAAATGTAAATTCTGTTTTAATTATACCCGCATTAAGTATCAATGGTAAAAAAACTGAAAAAAGTATTATAAAAAGTTCTATAAAAGAGAGAATTTTAAGTATTTTATTTTTATCAATTCTATTTGCATAGACTGTTGAACATAAAGAGCCGGCAGCCAGTCCTGCCATAAAAAGTGCTGTAAGCAGTCCCAATTTATAGTATAGATATCCAAAAAAAACCTGGAACGAAATAAATAATATTATAGTGTAACTCATACCGGCAAATCCTGTGGTGGATATTACTGACAGGAGTGTCGTATTTAAACTCTTTTTTCTTATGAATAGCATTAAAAAAATAACAGATGTTACTATTATTATCCAGTGAAATTTTACCTTACTTATCACATTGAATATTTTTGCTAATTTTGGTGAGAACATTGCATTAAAGTTGGAAACCGTATGAAACAAAGCGGTTGGTCTGAAATCATAATTTAACACAATATCAGGTTTCTCCTGTTTCAGAGAATCAAAAAACCAATCAGGCCATCTATTATCCAGTCTGTACTTGATATAAAATGGTGTAAGCAAATTAGTTTTTATACCGGATGCCTTAAACTTTTCTATAACCATTTCCGGAGTAGTGTTGATGAGTTCGATACCCGGGGAACACAAATACAAATTCAATGAATCTCCGGGAATAATTTTTACTGCCGGATAGACTTTTTTTATCGTTTCATATATGCAGGAATTAAGGTTCCGCAGTTCTAAATTAAGATATATAAGTGAACCCGGAATAGTTAAGGCAAGGATACCGTCACCCGTTAAGTTTTTTTTGATTTTCTTAAGGAATTCCAATGTGTAATATTTATTGATTTCAAGAGTCGCCGGTGCAGGCATATTCAGAAATACTAAATCATATTTTTCGTCAGTATGATTCACAAAAAATCCTGCGTCTGTGTTGATAATTTCAACTCTTTTGTCAGAGAGTTCCCTGCTTATCAATGGTGAAGGAAATGTTTTTGCTGTTTTTATAATTTCGGGGTCAAGTTCCACATAAGTTATTTTTTCTACCGGATGTTTTAGTAGCTCGTTTATTATACCGCCCAATCCGCCGCTTAATAAAAGTATTCGCCTGGGTTGTTTTTGAAAAAGCATCGGGAAATGGCTGAATTCTTCAACGAATGTTATATCCGGGACGGGGATGTTTATTGTGGGCAGGCCGTTACTGAAGAAAGTATATTGATTTTCTTTTTTGATAACAGTTATATTGCCGTAGATTGAATTCTTATTGTAAACCACATTATAATTTTTCCACTGGCTTTTTATTGCATAATCGTGCAGGATATTACTAAACCCTGTTAATAAGACCGCTAAATAAACTACAAACAGTATTTTAGGAATGTGGGAAATTATAAAAGGGTAAACCCTTAATTCCTGGAATTTACCCTTTAGGGTTTTATCCTTCAGGATTTTTCTTGAGAGTAACATACAGGAAAAAAACATCAGCAATCCAATAATAAAACTTATTTCTACCGAATTAAACTTTGTTATAAGAAAATACGTCAACACAATACCGCCCAGCATATCGCCTATGGCATCAATTGCATAAGTCCTGCCTATAGCACTGGTGGAATCTTTCAGGTAATCGTCATAAACCCTTACTCCACAGGAAAACATTGCTCCGATACAGAAACTCACCGGCAGTAAAACAATAAAGGATATATAGAAGGTCTGGAATAAATCCAGCATCTGTCCTGGTATTATACCGAGGATATTTTTTGCGTTGCGGATAAGAATAATTGTTACTGGTAGAAACAATGCGGTTATGATTTGAAGTGTAATATATAAATAGAGACCCTTCGGCAATCTCAGGGTGACACCCGAAGTAATTTTGTCAACTATACGTCCAACCAGGGCAGAGCCTGCGGCCATTAAAAGAACCCAGTTTGCAATAATTATACCTATAGTGAGTTCGTTGCCGGAGAAAACTATCAGCAACTCCCGGATAAGGATGGTCTGTGAGATAATAGATATAAACCCTAGAAACAGTAGATTAAAAATTATCCTGTTCATCTTAATTAAAATATCTTAACGGTGTTCTTGCCCTGGACAATCTTATTCAGTTGCTCGCCTGTAATTAACTTACCATAGAAAATATCGGAGTCAGGTTCGGTCCCCGCAGCTTTTGCAGGATAACCGGAAGTTTTACCCTTTTCATTGATACTTAGGTACACCCATTTAGTTTTTATTTCGCCGGTCTTTAAGAGATATGTCTTCCATTCCTCAACCCGGATTACACTTTCTATCCCGGGCAATGCTCTAAAAATTCTTTCGTCTTTATAACCTGTCTGCCTTGACTGCTGGACTTCCACAAATTTATTGAGCTGTTCGTTTATTAATGCTCCCTCATTCTTATTCCATTTTAATTTCACTGAATTTTCATGTTTTTCAGCAAGAAGATTGCCGTAGTCCAGATTGTTGAGTTTACAGTTCAGTTTTAATTTCGTCTGGTTTGTTGTGAACTCAACAGTCTTTCCGGGTTTTATCGTCTTTTCTGTCAAGGTTGCTGTCTTAGACGTTAAGCCCTTTTTTGTGGTCTGTGCTATTGTTGTTGTCTTCTTTCTCAATTTTTGGATAATATCTTTTTTAGACGCCAGGGATACCCCACCATATAAAAAGAAATGCTGACCCATAAGAAGATAATCTAAGGAACGCATTAACCGGAGACATTCTGTTCTTCTATGATATCTATGCCTGTCTAAAAAAGGTATGTCTGTCTTACATTTTAAGTATTCTGTATTTTTATACCAGGTCTCAAAATCATATCCCTCTGTAACCGGCACCCGATGTAAAAAATCCAGTATATGCGATTTTTCTTCTCTCAGTATTACCATTATACAACTCCATTTCTGTATCTGGTTAAGTTTATGATATTGGGGTTCACATTCAGAAATTGCTGAGTAATGTCTATCCCACCAGGACAGAAACTCCCTGCTCTGGAAATTAGGTTCTGTTTCTTTTCCGGGGAACAGCGGGTCAGATGACGCTGCATAAACCCTGGTCGCTGTCGGCTCAAATAAAATTTTTCTACCATGGACGTCAAAACCTTCCTGCCGCAATCCAAACCATAGCCTTGTTTTTGACAGTCTCAAAAAATCATCCCAGTAAAGTTTGGACACTTTTATTTCAGACATTGTCCTGAAACCCCGTATTTTATCTTTCGGAGCAACTCCGTTATAATCCAGTGCCCATAATTTCGCAGTTAAATCAGTGTAAAATAATATCATACCCGGTGAAGTGCCCTGGAGCCTGCCGTCATACCTCGCTGATTGGTAAGAGTTGTTCATTTCAATCTGTTTCAGTATATCACAGAAACGTTTCTCCTGGCTGTTTTGTGAATTATTGTATCTCCTCAATAAAACCAGGACAGGTTCAAGGCTTTGTTGTCTTTTTACTGATTTTGCCGTTGAAACAATATCTACAAAAGACACGTCCTTATTTGAGAGTTTCATCAAGTCTTCGGAAATACCGTTGTAATCAAACCCCGGGTCAAGAGAAAAGCCTACGTTGTTTTCTTCTTTCTCCGGTATCACCACAACATTATATGCCTTATAAAGCACTGCAATGTCTTCTAAAGTCAAAGACCTCATTGAATCGTCAGGATATTTTCTTCCTCCGAATACAATGCTCTTTTCGTACCACTGGACTTTTGTGACATCATCAATATTATCAATAAAGTATTTGAAGTCTTCCAGATTCCTGACAGTTTTTTCCACATAATTATATTCTGCCGTCCACAGCCTGTTTGAAAGAGTCGTCCTGCTGTAAGAGACTATTATGGCACCAGCGGATAAATTAGATAATCCTGCGGATAAATCAGTCCTGTATCCAAAAATATGTATTAACTCAGGCAGGTAGTTATTCCGTGAATATTTTTTATCAACGACACTGCCTATCAGCGACCTATCTTCTAATTTATCTTCCGGCAGCAGGACGAGGCAATCTTTTTCAGTTATATATTTTATTCTTCCCGGCGAGATTTCGTTATTGACTGCGTTTTTTAAATACGGATACCTCATCGGCATCGTCCCCTGGAGGAGTTCTGATACGCTCCTTTGAGAAATGTTTAACTTTGCAAGTAACCCGTATAAAGCCCAGTCCCTTATTTGTTCGTCTTTTTCATCTATGCTAAGAGTTTCATAGAAACGTATAAGTTCCGAGATGTCAATTGTAACACTTTTCTGTTTTGCAATAAGTTCAGAAAAAACATTCGGTTCAGCAACACATGTATTCTCAATCAAAAATATCTGAGCAATTAAAATAAATTTCAAATAATTAGGGACACATCCCATTTTATGGACACCTTTCTTTTACTGCTTCTTTAGTTTTTTCTATCATTTCATCCTTCGTTTTACTTGACCTTATGGCAAACGAGCCGATAACCTTACCTTCTTTCTTCTCGATTTTTTCGGTCATATCCTTTACTGCTCCTACAAAACTGTTCCCGCCCAGAGTAAAAAATACAACCACATTTTTATTTTTAAAATCAGTTTTTGAAATAAAAGCGTTAATTGCAGGAGTCGTTTTTGACGCCCAGATAGGCGAACCCACAAAAACAAGGTCGTAATTAGCCAGGTCAAAATCAACAGGTTTAATATCGCTGCATTTATTTTTAAGGGCATCTATCCCGCCGGATAAAAAGCCCCATATCCCTTTTCTCTCTTTGACCTCTTCAACTTTTCTTAAATCTGCATTTAACATCTGTGCAATAGTTTTTGCCACCAGTTCCGTGTTCCCTGTCCTTGAATAAAATATTACCAATACTTTCATCTTCTTTCCCTCCTTAAAATCAGCGGAAAAAACACCGGTATACTGACAAAGAATACAAACAAATAACGCAAAAATAATTTTTTTCATACTCTAGAAACTCCTACCGTAAAATTATGGAATTCCCCGATTTATCGGGGTTAATCATTATCTCCTACCGTTAACGTTAATTAAAAGTTGTTAAAAGTTGTTGAATGTTGAGACCTGACCCCCATGTTCTGTTACAAGAACCTTTACTATAATTGTACCACTTTTTGCTGGAGATTTCAAAATCCAATGTAGGCGAGAAGTCAATAATGGACTTTACCGACTGAGTAAAGTTTCTCTCTCCATAGTGCAATTATTTCAATCACATTTTTCATAATTATTAATTCTATCTTTTTGCATAATATATGTCAAATTCTGAACGTTTTCTGATGAATACTTTTTTGATTTTTTAAGATAAATTAGTTATAATTCATTCAAATATAACAGACTGTGTCATAACCCGATTGGAATCCCGAACTTGTTCGGGTAGTACTATCAAGTTTTGTCATGTTTTGATTTCTTTTGTTATTTTTTAGCCCCAACAAGTTGGGTAATCCGGTTGCGACACAGTCTGTAAGTGTGGATGGGGTCAGGTCTTGCCTGCCCGTTCACAGGCGGGACTTTATAGTTTATTTTATGGGGCTTAAGAAATCGTCCAGTTAAAACTGGACGCTACAAACGATTATGGAAGAAAAAAAATGAAAGAAGATGGATTGACACAGGCGGCGCCATCCCTCACAGAAGTCGGGATTGTTAAAGAGGCAATGTATTGGACACCATTGGAAAATGAAAAAGTGCAGTGTAAACTGTGTTTCCGTGAATGTATTATCAATCCCGGCAGAAGAGGTTATTGCAGAACACGGGCAAACAGGGAAGGCAGACTCTATGCTTTAAGTTACGGTAGAGCCTGTGCGCTTGATATTGACCCGATTGAAAAAGAACCGCAACTGCATTTTTTGCCCGGAAGCGATATTCTATGTTTAGCTACTGCGGGTTGTAATTTAAGATGCATATTCTGCCAGAACTGGCATATTTCCATGGCAGAAATTGAATCTGTCCTACATTATAATATCCTTCCTGCAGATATTGTTGAAATTGCTGCAGAGAAGAAAATACCGACTATATCTTTTACATATACAGAGCCAACATCTTTTTATGAATATATGTATGAGATAGCAGAAATTGCAAAATCTAAAGATATAGGAATTTTAATACATTCAAATGGTATGATTAACGCTGAGCCACTTAAAGAATTGCTTAAATATACTTCCGCAGTAACGATTGATTTTAAAGGGTTCAGCGATAAATTTTATAAAGAAACAGGTAATGCAAAACTTGAGCCGGTCCTCCGGACAATGAAAATAATAAAACGAAGCGGTGTGTGGCTGGAACTTGTAAATCTTGTCGTCCCCGGATATAACGATGACCCGGATACAATCAAAGAGATGTGTATCTGGATAACGGAAAACCTCGGACCAGATGTCCCGTTACATTTCTCCAGGTATCATCCAGCAAATAAATTACAGAATCCAGCGACACCGATTAAAACACTTGAGGAAGCACATAGCATATCTACCGAAGTCGGACTGAAATTTGTGACAATAGGCAATGTGCCGGGACATAAACTCAATTCAACCTACTGTCCGGAGTGCAAGAAAAGAATTATATACAGAGTCCATTTCAATGTCCTTGAAAACAATATAGTCAAGAGAAAATGCAAATTCTGTAGCACACATATTCCTGGAGTGTGGGAGTAAGTTTATGAAATTTAAGTTAAGTATCTGGTTAGTACTGCTTTTAATCCTGTTGCCAAAAATAGTTCTTGGAGAGAACCTTAAAGAAGCGAAGTATTATATTCAGATGGACAATAAAAAGGTTAACTGCCAGTTATGTCCGAGAAGATGTGTTATCCCGGAAGGCGGGAGGGGCTACTGCACGGTAAGAAAAAATATTAAAGGCAAACTTTACAGCCTTGTTTACGGCAAACCCGTTTCTATAGCAGTTGACCCCATAGAAAAAAAACCGGTATTTCACATGTTGCCGGGAAGTCTCTCTTTTTCGTTTGCAACTGCTGGGTGTAATCTGCGCTGTGTCCACTGCCAGAACTGGCAAATTGCACAGGTTCTGCCGGAAGATTTAAAGAGTTATGACCTGTCTCCTGAACAAATAGTTGATATGGCATTAAAAAGCGGTTCAAAGTCCATTGCTTACACCTACAATGAACCTACGGTATTTTATGAATATATGCTTGACTGTGCAAAATTAGCCAGAAAAAAAGGACTGAAAAATGTCTGGGTGACCTGCGGGTATATCAACCCTGACCCGTTGAGAGAACTCTGTCAATACTTAGATGTAGGTCGTGTGGATTTGAAGGGTTTCAGCGATGAGTTTTATAAAAAAATTGCCGGTGCTGAGTTAGCACCGGTTTTAAGGACATTGAAAATTCTGAAAGAAGAAAAGGTATGGATTGAAATTATAAATTTGATTATACCGGGATATAATGACGACATAAGGGAAATAAAAGAGATGTGCCTGTGGATAAAGAATAATTTAGGGACGGATTATCCGCTTTATTTTTCACGGTTTCATCCCGAGCATAAACTTAGAATGGTTCCTCCCACGCCCGTAGAAACGCTTGAAAAAGCAAGGAAAACCGCAATGGACGTCGGGTTAAAGTATGTTTATATCGGAAATGTCAGTGGTCACGCAGGCGAGAATACTTACTGCTCAAAATGCAAAAAAATACTTGTCCATCGTGTAGGATATTCTATCCTTGAAAACAACATAAAAGATTCCATGTGTCCGTTCTGCGGTCAAAAAATCCCCGGCCTCTGGAAGTAAATTCTATTTAAATATCCACATGTAGGGGCGACATTCATGACGCCCGAAAAATAAAGCGGGCTTGATAAATCAAGCCCCTACTGATGATAATTTTATATGAAGCTTTATAAAATCCTTATTCTACTATTGATAACCGGCGTGCTGTATTTAGTCTATACTAAACTTACAACACAAAAAACAACAAAAACTGAAATAAAAATTTATGATGAGAACAGGTATGCTATTGGCGGTGTAAATATTGATAAATCAAAGAAAGAAATAAGTTTTGATGCAGCAGTAAGAAAAAATACTGGCTGGGTAGAGTTCCTGATTTATGTTGAAGGTTACAAGTGGTTGAAAGAAGAGTGTGCAATTGTCAGCAGTGTTAAACTTTCAGATTTACAGAAGGCATTTGCACTACTTGACTGGAAACTCTGGGATGACTTGTGGTACAGGAAAACAACTGGTTTGACAAAAAGTCTCTTTGTGTATATAGAACTTAAAAAGAAACAATACCCTGCAGAAGGTTCTATAAAAGACCTGATTTTCCTTGGTTCTCCGTATTTTGATACTGTTGTTCTGGAGGAGGGACCATCTAACCTTTGTTCTTCCTGTCCTATATATCCGTTAGAACAGAAGTCTATTAAGCAAGAAATCGGTAAAAAAGGATATTTATTTAATGATAAATTAATTTTGCCTGTTGGAGAAAAAGTGAAAATAATAATAAGATGGGCAATGTAATATATTTATTTGTTATTGGTTTTTCATACTTTTTTGGACCCTGTCTGGGTTTCTGCACACCCTTGATAATTTCATATTTTATCCCTACAAGAACAGGGATAAAACCTGCATTAAAATCAGCAGTGGTCTTTTCAGCAGTCCGAAGTTTTACCCATATCATATTATCTGTTATAATCTTTTCCTCCGGCAGGTTAGTGATAAACGTCCTTCATAGATATAACTGGATAATATTTGCTGTCGCTGGCACTGTGATTTGTATATTGGGTATATTGATTTTTTTGGGCAGACATTATAATTTATCCCTCTCACCTTTTTCCTCTCCCCTTGGGGGAGAGGGTGGGGTAAGAGGGAAGAATAGTACCCAGGATGTCGTTTTACTGGGCTTACTGACAGGCATTTCACCCTGTCTTCCGCATATAGCGGTATGGGTATATATCACCGTAGAAGCAAAGAGTATTGGACAATCTTTAGTATATGCTTTGAGTTTTGGGGCAGGAGAATTTATACCACCGATTCTACTTGGTTTATTAAGCGGTAAAATTTCGTCATTACTTAGGGGTAATTTTTTCATTGTTGTTTCCCGGATTTGCGGGTTGCTGCTATTCGGTATTGGCCTGCGTTTACTGTTGACAATAAAGTAATATTATGGTATTATAATGTGACGAGAATGGTAAATTTAGGAGTAAAATAAATGGTAGAATTAGATACCGAAATTGAGAACCTTGAATCTGACGGTTATCGTATTGTAGATGTAATAGCCGGCGACATTAAAGTTACAAAAGAGTTGCAGTATATTGTTGACAGAATTATTGAGCAGAATCGCGGTACTTTCTATACTGATTTGTTATACAGACTCACAGGAGAAAGGTTTTTAGAACCGGAGGCAAAACAATTGTGGCGGGAAATCCTCCAGCATAAATACATAATGAGCGAGAAATTTGGCAGGAATGTTGGAATAAGGGTAGCGGCACTTGATTATTTGGAGAATATTAAAAAACTCATTCAAATGCCGAAGATTATTGAGGAAAGCGAATTCAGAAAAACAGTTAAACTTGCTGCTATTGACCCCTTGACTCAACTCTATAACCGCAGGGTGTTTATTGAAAGGGTTTCCCGTCAAATCACAAATTGCAAGCAATCCCCCGATAAATGTGAAATTTTTTCTGTCTTCTTGCTGGATTTAGACGGTTTTAAGGGTTTCAATGATTCCGAAGGGCACAATGCAGGCGACCTCCTGCTGCAGGAATTCGCTAAACTGCTGATATCTTCGGTGCGCAAGGAAGACCTTATTGGAAGGTATGGCGGCGACGAATTCACTGTTTTATTGAACCGGACAGATAAGTTTGGAGCAAAAAAGGTAGGTGAAAAAATTCGGGAACAGGTCAGGACAGAATTTAAACAAATAAATATAACCGTCAGTATGGGCATAGCTGAATTTCCTGCAGATGGAAAAACTTTCTACGAGTTGATTTCTAATGCTGATGAATTACTCTACCGCGTAAAAGAATTCGGTGGCAACAAAGTAGCGTATTTGAAGGATATTGGAATACGATATAAACAGGATGGTGAGAGAGCGGGAAGCGTATCCTGCGTGGGTGATTTTAACCGGTGGAATAAACAATACGGCAGGATGAGGTTTGACGAGCAGAGTAAAGAATGGATATTTGACGGGAAATTCAAACCCGGCAGATACAGGTATAAGTTTGTAATTAACGGAACAAAGTGGATTGCAGACCCTAATTCCAAAGAAAATGTTGATGACGGTTTTGGAGGAAAATGCTCAATATTAACAGCGGGGTTTGAATAGAGGGAGATTTTCAGGTGGAACAATCATTGATGACCGGAGAAGAGATTTCAAAAGCTGTAGAGAAAATCGCAGTTCAGATAATAAATAAAAATAAGAATATAAAAGATTTGGTATTCATAGGGATTGTTACACGCGGAGTACATTTAGCAACAAGGATAATCAACGAAATTAAAAAACTAAAAAAACTCGGATTGCCCCTTGGTATGCTTGACATAACGTTTTATCGTGATGATGTTGATTCAATCGGAAAACAACCGCTGGCAAAAGAAACAAAAATAGATTTTGATATTAACGATAAAAAGGTTATACTCGTGGACGATGTCCTGTTTACAGGCAGGAGTATCCGTGCTGCATTAGATGAAATAATGGATTTTGGCAGGCCTAACAGCGTAGAACTTGTTGTGCTAATTGACAGGGGACACAGGGAATTACCTGTATATGCAGAATATGTCGGTAAAACTGTCAAAACAAATTATTCTGACAAGGTGCATGTCCACTTAAAAGAAATAGACAAAACCGACAGGGTTGTACTGGTCAGCAAGAAATCGTCCCGATGAATCGGGACGCTACGGGGATTCCCCAATTTATTGGGACGGACTGTTTTAAATGAGACTAAAAAATAAAGATTTATTAGGTTTAGAATACCTTTCAAAAGAAGAAATAGAACTTATACTCAAGACAGCAGTCCCTTTCAAAGAACTCTTCACCAGGTCAATTAAAAAAGTCCCGACACTCCGGGGTAAAACAGTCGTCCTGTTGTTTTATGAACCTTCCACAAGAACACGCATTTCATTTGAATTAGCTGCAAAGCGCCTGTCTGCGGATACGGTAAACATTTCGGCTTCCGGCTCAAGCGTAGAAAAAGGAGAGAGTTTGATTGATACGGGTAAAACGCTTGAAGCAATGAAAGCGGACTTTGTCGTCATCAGACATTCAATGTCAGGTGCATCCCATGTCCTGGCAAGAAATATCAACCCTTCGGTCATAAATGCCGGTGACGGCTCGCATGAACACCCGACACAGGGTTTACTTGATATCTTCACTATTAATGAAAAGAAAGGGACAGTCAAAGGTTTAAAGGTTGTCATCATCGGAGATATCGCTCACAGCAGAGTTGCAAGGTCAAACATATGGGGACTGACAAAACTCGGTGCGGAAGTAGTTGTATGCGGGCCCTCTACGCTTATACCGCGGGATATAGAGAAAACCGGGGCAAAGGTCTGTTACAATCTTGATTTTGCATTAAAAAACGCAGATGTGGTAAATGTTTTGAGAATACAACTTGAACGGCAAAAGACAAAACGCCTACCTTCATTGAGAGAATATAATCTGTTATTCGGTATGACTAAAGAGAAACTCAAATTAGCAAAACCGGATGTAATCATAATGCATCCAGGTCCTATGAACCGCGGCATAGAGATTACTTCAAATGTCGCTGACGGTGCGCAGTCGGTTATAGATGAACAGGTTACTAACGGTATTGCTGTCCGTATGGCAGTTCTGTATCTGCTGGCAGGCGGCAAATCATCCCCGGAGAGTTAAATGGACATATTAATAAAAAATGGCAGGGTAATTGACCCGGTAAATAAAATTGACAGGGTTACCGGTGTCCTTATTTCTGAGGATAGGATTGTAAAGATTGGTAATTTGAGCGAGGTTAAAACTTCCGGTGAAAAACCTAAAATAATAGACGCAAAAAACAAGGTCGTCATTCCCGGTATAATTGATATTCATACTCATTTACGCGAGCCCGGTCATGAAGAGGAAGAAACCATTGCCACAGGGACACGCTCTGCAGCGGTGGGTGGTGTTACGAGTATCTTTTGTATGCCCAATACACACCCTGTAATTGATAATCAGACAGCGGTAGAGTTTATTTTACTCAAGGCGAAGAACGAAGGGATAGTCAATGTTTTTCCTGTCGGTGCGATAACAAAGGGTCTATCGGGTGAAGACCTTACAGAGATAGGGGAACTCAAGAAAGCAGGGGTCGTATCAATTTCTGACGACGGTAATCCTGTAATGGACGCCCTGGTTATGCGTCGTGCACTGGAATATGCAAAGATGTTTGATTTATCGGTAATTGCGCACTGTGAAGACAAAAATTTATCCGAGGACGGTGTTATGAACGAGAGTTACACATCAACACTGCTTGGACTTCGCGGAATACCAAATGAATCAGAAGATGTAATGGTTGCAAGGGATATTATTCTATCCGCACTGACGGGAGGACATTTACACATTGCACATGTAAGCACAAAAGGCTCTGTTGAATTAATCCGCCAGGCAAAAAGAAACAAGATACCGGTCAGTTGTGAAGCCTGCCCGCACCACTTTACGCTTACTGATGAAATGGTTAAGACATACGATACAAACACCAAAGTCAATCCGCCGCTGCGGACTGAAGAAGATGTCAGGGAAATAATTAAAGGTCTGCAAGATGGGACGATAGACTGCATCGCCAGTGACCATGCACCGCATACCGAAGAAGAAAAAAACAAAGAGTATGACCTTGCACCGTTTGGTATAGTCGGACTTGAAACCCTTCTTCCTCTCACGATAACATATTTAGTCAAAACAAAAAAATTATCACTTATGGCTGCTATAACGAAACTCACATCCAATCCAAAGAAAATTTTTAAACTTGATAGCGGGACTTTGACTCCCGGTTCAAAAGCTGATATTACAATTATTGACATAAACGTTGAACGTGTAATTAAAGATTTCGTTTCAAAAAGCAAAAACTCGCCTTTTCTCGGCAAAAAACTGCAGGGTTTCGCTGTAATGACAATTGTCAACGGAAAGATAATAATGGATAATGGCAAAATTTTATCAGACTGATGTCAGGATTTTAGAACATAAAACCGTCTTACCCGGATATAAAAGTTTATTTTTTTCTCATCCAACTCTTGCAAAAAATGCCCGCCCCGGACAGTTCTTACTGTTAGACTGCGGGACATTTTTTAGAAGACCGTTTACTATATCTTCGGTTAAAGGCATAATAATAGAAATTTTATATAAAGTTATCGGTAAAGGCACACGGTATCTGTCAGAAAAGAAAAAAGGTGACTGGCTGAACGTGTTCGGCCCTTTAGGTAATGGTTTTAACCCCTCACCGCAAGGGGAGAGGACTTCGCCTGAAAATCTTGTGTTTGTTGCAGGCGGGACAGGGATTGCGTCTTTAAGGTTTCTGGCACAAAAGATTTCTGTTCCGGGAATACTTTTTTACGGTGCAAAAACAAAAAATGACATTATCGGGCTTGATGTTTTTAAACAGAAAAAATGGCATATAAAAATATCTACTGAGGATTGTTCGTCGGGCTCTAAAGGTTTGGTGACTGATACGTTTAAGAAGTATTTGTCCGGCAGCAGACATTTACCATCTTATCTTTACTCTGCCGGTCCGAAGCCCATGCTGAAACGAATTTCTGAAATATGTATAAGTAACGGAATCGCCGGACAGGTATCTCTGGAAGAAATTATCGCCTGTGGTGTAGGTGCGTGTCGTGGATGCGCGGTTAAGACCGCGGTTAAGACCAATAAATTCATATATAAAACTGTATGCAAAGATGGCCCGGTGTTTGATATAAGAGAAATATTATGGGACTGACGACTAATTTTATAGGACTGAAACTGAAAAACTCTGTTTTTGTTGCAAGCGGTATTGCCGGATTCGGTGAGGAATATTCGGACTTATTTGATATTAACAAACTTGGGGGGTTCATCACAAAGACAGTCACTTTGCTCCCAAGAAAGGGTAACTCCCTACCGAGGATTGTAGAAACAACGTCAGGTATGATAAATTCAATCGGGCTTGAAAACCCCGGCGTAGATGCTTTTATTGAAGATAAACTGCCGTTCTTAAGAAAAAATTTGAAAATACCGGTTATTGTCAGTATAGGCGGAGAAACTGCAGAAGAGTTAGTTTCGGTTGTCAGGAAACTCAATGGAGTTGAAGTTATTTCGGCGATTGAACTGAATCTTTCCTGCCCGAATATAAAATCAGCCCGGAAGTATTTTATCAGTCAGGATAAAGAACTCGCTTATAAAACGATAAGGGCCATCCGTAAAGTTACGAAATTCCCTTTGATAGCAAAACTTTCACCTGCAGTGACTGATATAACCGAAATTGCGCAGGTATCTAAAAATGCAGGTGCTGACGCGGTGGCGCTGATAAATTCTTTTCCTGCAATGTTTTTTTCAAAAGACCGAGCACCGGTTTTCGGCGGTCTTTCAGGACCCGTTATTAAACCGATGGCATTGAAAATGATATATGAAGTTTCAAGAAAAGTGAAAATACCCATAATGGGTGTCGGCGGTATAACATCCGTTAAAGATGCCATGGATTTCTTTGCTGCTGGGTCAAGTGTCATAGCAGTCGGTAGTTGTATGTTTAAAAATCCCAAATTACCAATAGAAATTATTAAAGGGTTGAGTAAAAATGGAAAACAAGATTGAACTGGAAAAACCGAGACATTCTACAATATAAACACATTTTGGATATTTATACTATGCAACAACGACTTCTACGGGTAGAGGCTTATCTATGCCCAATGTTTTACTTACATATAGTTTTTCAAATCCAATGGTTTTTCCATCTTTGTTCTTTTTCAAAATAATCCCTTCGCCAGCTTCTTCGCAAATAAATTCGTCTTCAGGATTTCCGAACCATACGTCTAAAGTGTCCGATTCGTTGCTATAATATACGATTACTTTGTCCATATAATTTCACCTTCCTTTACTTTATCTGAAAGTGTTCCTTACCCGTTATTGGTCTATGTTTAAAATTAATAATATAGTTCCAGTAATTCTCAGTTATTCTTACCGTAACGTTCAAAGGGGTTTTTATTTCAAATAAATATTCCATATCTTTATCTTCTTTCCGGTATTATACAAAATTATAAAAATAATTCAAAGTGAAGTTTTTATATGGAGACGGGTTTGATAGCAAATATTTTTGTGACCAATTTGTGACTATAATGTCTTATCACAATTTTACCCTTTTTTTCACGATCTTTTCAACGGAGTTTTGACAAGGTGACAAAAAAATGTTATTATTGAAGATATTAGCGAACGACGGATGCCCCACGCGGTCCCGCCTTAGCGGGACTAAACGCCGGGCGAGTTGGTTTAAGGCGTACGCCTGGAGAGCGTATATCCGTGAAAGCGGATCAAGGGTTCGAATCCCTTCCTCTCCGCCATCTGAATTGAAGGAATTTTTAAGAAGTATCCGGAGCATTTTGCCTGAAGATGAAATATCTGGATTTTGACCCTCAAGAAGTATACAAAACATACCAGAAGGCAGTCAGAAAAGGACAATTAAAAAGAGCCTATCGCTGCCTTGAAAAACTTTTAAAGGCCTACCCCACGAATATTGAACTGATAGAAGAGATCATTCCTCTGACTCTGGATATGGAAGAATATGCTCTTACAAAGTACTGGATGAGATATAAGATAGGTTTCAAAAAGGATTGGCGGGATTATCTTTTCTTGAGCCAGTTAGAAGCTGAATCCAACAAGATTGAGAAAGCCAGGGAATATCTTAAAATAGCAAAACGGATGCATGATGAAAAACCGGGGAATGAAAAAATTGAAAAATTGTATTCAAACACAGTAAGGGCTATCGAATACACAATAAAGACAAAAGAACACATACAACGCCAATCTAAAAACAAAAGAGAATCATCCACCCGCCTTGTCTCATCTGCTCAATCTGTTCTTGAGGAAAATCAAAAAAGGCAGACTGACAGGCTGATTGAAGAAAAGGGTTATCAGAAAGAAATCCCTCCCATACCCGTATATAGCGTCCCGGTAAAACTTGTCCATACTAAAAAGGATATAACGGACTATTTCAACCATTCCATACCACCAAAAGAAAACCAGTTCCTTATAGAATATGAGTATCTTAAGGTTCAGGAGGAATTCGATGATCTTATCTGCATGAAAGACTTATCAGGCGTTGATAAATACTGGTATCAGATTGAAAGCGCTAAGCGGGTATTGAAACACTATTACGGCCGCGCTTTGCTGGCTGATGAAGTAGGACTGGGTAAAACCATTGAGGCAGGCTTGCTGATAAAAGAGTACCTTATGAGAAACATGGCAAAAAGTGTTCTAATTCTTACTCCTGCGTCCCTTGTCTCACAGTGGAAGGAGGAGATGAGTTCAAAATTCAATCTCAAATTTATTTCTAGCGAAGATGAAAATATCGATACGGGACAACAGGATTTTTGGAAGGAAAAACTCATAATAGCTTCCCTGCATCTTGCAAGAAATAGCAGGAATTCCCCTCTGGTATCAAAGGTATTCTATGACCTGGTAGTTGTTGACGAAGCTCACCACCTGAAAAACAGGAATACGGCTTCCTGGAAACTCGTGAACCAGATTCAAAAACGCTTTATCCTGTTGTTGACCGCAACACCGGTCCAGAACAACCTGATAGAATTGTTCAACCTCATCACTCTTCTTAAGCCCGGGCAGTTAAAGACCGAAAAAGAGTTTAAAAAGGCATACACGAAAAGCGGCACCTCATCCCGTGGGATAGTAAACAGAGACAGACTGCGCAGTCTCCTCAGGGAAGTTATGATAAGAAATACCCGTTCGACGATAGACCTGAAACTGCCAAAACGTTTTGCCTCCACGGTCAAAGTTGAACCTTTGAATGAGGAGAAAAATCTGATAGAGGAAGTCTATGCCCTTTTGCGCAGTAAAGAAATACAAGAATCAGTAAACAAGCCGTTTATCACCACGCTGCTTATGGAAACCGGCAGTTCCTTCCTTGCATTAAAACAGTCACTGCTTAAAATCAAAGTCAACGGGGAATGCGCCAAAAAAATAGATGAAATCGTAAATAAAATTAACTGCCTCAAAGAAACAGCCAAGGGAAGATTCCTGGTAGATTTACTCTTAAAAAATCCAGGGGAAAAGAAGGTAATCTTCACACATTACCTGAAAACAATGGATTATCTCTACAGCCTGCTTGATAAAAAAGGTCTGTCGTATTCAAAATTCAGCGGAAGAATGAACGCCAGAGAAAAAGATGAATCTATCGGGAAATTCAAGAACGAGGCTAATATTCTTGTTTCAAGCGAATCCGGCGGTGAAGGAAGAAATTTGCAGTTTTGCAATACGATAATAAATTACGACCTGCCGTGGAACCCTATGAGAATAGAGCAGAGAATAGGCAGGCTTCACAGAATAGGCCAGGCGAGGGACGTGTTCATATTCAATATGAGCGTAAAAGGCACTCTTGAAGAAACTATTATCAATATACTTGATGAGAAGATAAACATGTTTGAACTCGTTATCGGAGAAATAGAGCCTATACTTGGTTTCCTCGGTGAAGAAAAGGAGTTTAAGGAAATTATCCTTGACCTGTGGCTGAAATCGGGAAATGAACAGGAATTAGCCAGGAATTTTGAGGAATTCGGGTCAAGCTTGCTCAGGGCAAAACAGGAATATATCAACTCAAAGGAATTGGACAGACAACTGTTTGCCGAGGATTATGAGGTATGACAAGGCCTATACATTTATTTACGTCTGATTTATTGGAATACTATGGCGCTGTAATTGAGCAAACCGGGGAGTCTGTCAATGCCGTTATACCGGAACCTCTCCGTTCACAGCTCGGTCTTCCTGAATATGCGAACATAACTTTTTCGCCGGATTTAGCAGAAACCTCATTTGTGGTATCTTACGGTTCAGATTTATTCAAGGGATTTTCGAAACTTATAGGAAAGCGGGGATATTTTTCAGAAGTACAATTGACGTCTCCGCAGATAAGAGCTGAAAAATTTGAGAAAAAAGCCTGTGAAAAGGTCGTTTTAAAAAATGCCGTATATGATATAGAAAAGCAGGAAATAAAAAATATATCCTATCTCCTGTCCTATTATAAATACCATGCTGTTTCTGAAGAAAAGAAGGAGGGCATATCTTCAGTATTGATAAACGAATGTAACCTTTCCGCAAACCCGTTTTATGGTGAGATAGACGAATTGCTGGCAGCAAGCCGTCAAGAAACCGTTCAGTCCGCAGAAAAACAGGAAATCTCTTCTGTTTTAGCAACCATTAAAAGCGCACACTCATATTTAGTTTTGGAAGAACTGGAAGAGTTTACAAACAGTCTTGAACGCAGACTTAATAACGATGTTCGCCGGGTGAATGAGTATTACCGTACGCTGATTAATGAAATCAACGATAGAATCCGCATTAGAAATTTATTTGGCGAAGAAAAAGACAAATATCTCAGTAAAATAAAGACAATAGAGACGGAAATGAAATTCAAGGAACAGGACCTGATAGACCGATACACGCTTAATATTTCAATAGAACCGCTTTCTTTTATCCGCTTCACTGTTAAAACACCCGTTCTCTGGCTGCGGTTGAAACGCCGCAAGGAGTCAAGATTATTCCCGCTTGCATACAATTCTATTCTGAAAACTGCCGACCTGCTCCCCTGCGAATCGTGCTTTAAACATGATTCCTCATACTATATATGTGATGACAAACTTCATATCCTGTGTAACGAATGCTTTTCGGAATGCCCTGACTGCGAGAAACAGTATTGCCGCGTCTGCCATAAAACGGGTTGTCCCCGCTGTAAGAAAAACTTGAAACCAGAACAATGATTCTCTTAATTTTGTATAATATGCAACATCTGGACAAACAATTGTGAGGCATTGTAAATGATGTTATGAAAAACTTTATAACAAACAGCGATGCAGAAAATCTAAAAAAACGTTTATCAGACCTTATAATAAACAGTGAAGAATTAAAATTTTTAGTTGGATTTTTTTATTTCTCTGGCTTAAAAGAACTTTATACCTCATTAACAAAGAATTCCAATGTTATCTTAAAAGTCCTAGTTGGGCTTAATGTAGATAAACTTAATTATCAACTGATAGAATATGCAGATTCAGATGATACTGGTGGACATTTATCAAATGAGGAAATATATAATAAGTTTCTTGGTTCATTAAAAAAATCCATTAATACAGAAAAATTTGATACTCGGGAATTCTATGAACAGGTGAAATATTTTATTGAACTTATCAAAAAAGACCATTTGATAATAAGAAAAACAATTGAGCCAAATCATGCAAAATTATATATTTTCAGATTGCAAAGTGGACAAGTGGGACGGAACACACTTTTTATTACCGGGAGCAGCAATCTTACGAGTTCAGGACTTACTACGCAGGAAGAATTCAATGTTGAAATAAGCGATTATGGATTTAATGATGCTGAAGAGTATTTTGATAATTTATGGGAAGAAGCAGTTAAAATCACAGAAGATAGTGTTTGCAAAAAAAGGCTAATAGAACTTCTTGAAAAAGAAACATTGATTAAGGAAATCACACCTTTTGAAGCATATGTTTTGGTTCTAAAAATTTATCTTGACTCTTTTGAGAAAAAAATAACCGGGCAATCACTTATCAAAACATTACAGGATAATGGTTATACTCCATATCAATATCAATTGGATGCTATACAGCAGGCACTGGCGATAATTGAAAGAAACAATGGAGTGATTCTTGCAGACGTGGTTGGTCTCGGTAAAACGATAATTGCCTGTGCAGTTGCAAGAGAACTAAAAAAGCGAGGGGTGATAATATGTCCACCAGGGATTATGGGCGACCCAAGAAAAAAAGACGCTGGCTGGAATATGTATAAAGAGCAATTTGGACTTTACGATTGGGAAGTATGGTCATTAGGGGACCTTGATAAACTTCAGGAAGTTGTTAAGAAAGCAAAAGATATTGAACTTATTATTATTGATGAGGCACACAGGTTTAGAAACCAAGATACTGAAAATTATGAATACTTAAAAAATATCTGTCGGAATAAACTCGTGATTCTTCTTACTGCAACACCGTTTAATAACCGTCCAGCAGATATTTTATCATTGCTTAAGTTATTTATCACGCCCAAAAAATCTGTTATTACTTTAGAGAATAATTTAGTTGATAAATTTAGAACATTTAAAGGGACATTTGACCGGCTTGCTTATATAAAAAAATATTACAATTCAACCAGCGAACAAAAACGAGAAAAAGCATTTAGTAATTACGAGGCAGTATTCGGCGAAAAATTTATATTACCATCTGCTTTGGGAAAAATAAAACAACGTTCAAAATATCTAGCAAAGCAGATTCGCAATGTAATAGAACCAGTAACCATCCGTCGTAACCGTTTGGATCTGGAAACCAATCCGTTTTACAAGAAAGAAGTCCAGAATTTGTCAAAAGTGTCTAAAGATTCGCCAAAGGAATGGTTTTTTGAATTAACAAAAGAGCAATCAGATTATTACGATATTGTCCTTAAAGAATATTTTGCTGACCCTGATGAAAGCGGGAAATTCAAGGGAGCGATTTATCGGCCTTTTGAATATGAGACAGAAAGAGAGAAAATTAAAGATGAAAAATTGTCAGCAAAAGATAATTTTGAATTTATCCAGCAACGTAACTTATATGATTTTATGCGCCGATTACTTGTGAAGCGCTTTGAAAGTTCATTTGGTTCTTTTGAACAGAGTTTAAAAAACTTTAAGCATATTACAGAATCTGTTCTTGAATTTATTGAAAAAACCGGGAAATACATTCTTGACAGGGGATTGCTTGAAAGAATCTATGATAAGAACTTAGATGAAATAGAAGCATACTTGAAAGAATATAGCGAGAAGATAACAGAAGGCGTTTATCCTAAAAACCATAAAATATATAAACTATCAGATTTTAAATATAAAAAAGAATTTATTGAACATATTAATTCTGATTTGAAAATGTTTGATGAAATTCTTGAATTTTTACATAAGTTGGATCTGGTAAAAAACGACCCTAAAACAAATTGTTTACTTCAAAACTTAAAGTTACAGATTAAAAAAGAACCCCAAAGAAAAATTGTTATTTTTTCAGAATATGTTGATACAGTAAAATACCTTGAGCCATATCTTGAAAAGGTTTTTAAGGGTAGGGTATTGACCATTGCCGGTGATTTGTCTGCCCATAAATTAAATGCAATTTATAAAAATTTTGATGCATCTTATCCGGAACAAGAAAATAACTATGATATTTTACTCTCTTCAGATAAGATATCTGAGGGGTTTAACCTGAACCGTGCCGGTATTGTTATAAATTATGATATTCCCTGGAATCCGGTGCGTGTTATTCAACGGGTAGGTAGAATAAACCGTATTAGTAAAAAGGTTTTTAATGAACTTTATATTGTAAACTTCTTTCCAACAGAAATGGGGGCAGAACTGGTAAAATCCCGCGAGATTGCTTCTAACAAAATGTTTTTGATTCATAACACATTGGGAGAAGATGCAAAAATATTTGATATTGATGAAGAACCATCACCGGCAAAACTTTATGAAAGAATTCAGCAAAACCCTCAAGAATTAGAAGAACAAAGTTTTTATACAAAAGTACTGCAGGATTTTATAAAAATAAAAGAAAGTTATCCTGACCTTATTCATGTATTGGATAAATTTCCACCGCGAGTTAAGGTGGCAAAAAAACATAATGAAAATGAACTCCTTGTATTTATTAAAAAAGGGCGGCTGTATATTCATTGTGCCAAATACGCTCATGATGATAAACCTGAATATTTACAAATAACCTTTGAAGATGTGTTTAACAAAATCGCCTGTCTGCCAGAAGAAAAGTCACTAAACTTAAGCCAGAAGTTCTGGGATATATATGAAGAAATAAAAAGTTTCAGAGAATTACGTTCCACGCCTGCAAGTGAAAGGAGTTTGGAACAACAGGCAATAAACAATCTGAAGACATTTCTTAACCGAATCCAGGATGACAGAATATTTGAATATAAGGACTTTCTTAAAACACTGCTTGAGGATATTCTGGACTATGGAACATTACCTGATTATACTCTGCGCCGCATATCCAATCTGGAAAGTAGTGATGAGAAAAAGATTGAAAGAGCAACCAGAGAAATTAAAGCATTAAAGAAAGAACTCGGTGAAAATTATTTAGAACAAGAAAAATCAAGGCAGAAAGATTTAACCAAAGAAATAATTGTTGCCATTGAAAACCAAAAATTATGAACGCAAAAGAGATTTTACAATCAATAATCAACCCGCCTGATAGCGAGGCAGGTAAGTTTAATATAGAAAAGTTTATCATATTTTTTCGCGCAAAAAATGATAAGTTGAAGTATCCTAATGAACCAATGGATTATGACGATGCCGACCTGTCTGCCGTGACGGATACGGCACAGGCAGGAAACAATTTCGCAGAAGGCAGTAAATTAGGCGAAGGCAAACTTGATGATGGGAAACTTATTGTTTGTTCATTTTTAGTTAAGAAAGAACTTACAGAGCGTTCTGGTAAAAAAGCACAATATACCCTTGGCAAAAAAATATTAAAAGAACAGCAGGCAGATGCGGGGATATTTATTTTTTACGACCCGCAAGGTAACTTTCGTTTTAGTTTAATTTACACCAATTATTTAGGAAAACGCAGGGACTGGAGTAATTTTAAAAGATTCACTTATTTCGTAAGCAGAGAAATTACTAACAAGACCTTCTTTCAGCAAATCGGTGAAGGGGATTTTTCTTCACTTCAAAAAATTAAAGAGGCATTTTCCGTTGACCCTGTTACAAAGCAGTTTTATAACGAAATACAGAGTTGGTATTCCTGGGCGATAGACAAGATTAAATTCCCCGATGATTATAAATACAGTAATGACCCAACAAAGGACAAAGAAATACGCAACGCAACAAATCTCATTCGTTTAATCACAAGGATTATCTTTGTCTGGTTTATGAAAGTAAAAAAACTGATTCCAGAAACATTGTTTGACAAAAATATCGCAGATAACATTCTGAACTACAAAGATAAAACTGACAGTACCTATTATAAAGCAATTTTGCAAAATCTTTTTTTCGCAACACTTAATACACAAATGAAAAAGGATGACACTAAAAGCAGGTTATTTATTGATGAAGCAAAAAAGAAAGATTACATAAGAAGCGATGGTTATTTACAACAGGGGTATTATCGCTATAAACGATTTATTAAAAATACAACTTTATTTTTAGAACAATTCAAAAACATACCTTTCTTAAATGGTGGTTTGTTTGATTGTCTTGACAAGCGAACTGGCAGTAAAGAAATTCGCATTGATTGCTTTTCAAATAATTCTAAAAACGAATGCCGTCTAAAAATCCCGGATGACCTTTTCTTTTTGGAAAAAGAGATTGATGTTGATTTAAGAAAACATCTTGCTCCCGACTCAAAGAATAGAATTATAAAAAAAGTCAGAGGACTTATACCAATTCTCAAAAGTTATAATTTCACAATTGATGAAAATACTCCGGTTGATGAAGAAGTCGCTCTTGACCCGGAACTTTTAGGAAAGGTCTTTGAAAATTTACTTGCATCTTATAACCCGGAAACCAGGACAACCGCACGAAAAGCAACCGGGAGTTATTATACACCACGAGAAATTGTTGAATATATGGTTGATGAATCCCTTATTGCTTATTTAAAAACTGCACTATCAGATAATAACGAAGATAAAATTCGTTCTTTATTAGATTACAATATTGAAACAAATCCCTTTGAAAATGAAAAAGAAACTACTCAAAAAATTATTGACGCTATTGAAAGTATAAAAATCCTTGACCCTGCCTGTGGTAGTGGCGCTTTTCCAATGGGTGTATTACACAAATTAGTTTTAATTTTGCATAAACTTGACCCTGAAAACAAATACTGGTATGAATTGCAATACCAAAAAGCAATTAAAGAGACAGAAGAAACATTTAAACTTGGAGATAAACAGGAACGGGAAGAAAGATTAAAAGAAATAAATGATGCCTTTGATACAAATGTAAATGACCCTAATTATGCTCGTAAACTTTTTTTGGTTAGAAACTGTATTTACGGAGTAGATATTCAGGAAATTGCTGTCCAGATAAGTAAACTTCGGTTTTTTATTTCGCTTTTAATTGACCAAAAAACTGACGACAATAAACCCAACAGAGGTATTAAAGCATTACCAAATCTTGAAACAAAATTTATTGCCGCAAATACATTAATAGGACTGGACAAACTACCTGATGAACTTTTTGTTTCTGATATTCAAGAGATAATAAAAGAACTGTTTAAGATCCGTGAAGATTTCTTTTATGCTAACAGTAGATGGAAAAAGAAAGAACTGGAAAGGAAAGAAGAAAAATTAAAAGAAACCTTGATTGAATCAATGCAAAAAAGTATAGAGATAAAAAACAAAAAAAGAATTCAAGAGTTGAAAATAGAAATTGGAAGATTAAATAAAGAACTGGATAACCTATTAGGTCAACCGGATGAGATAGAAGTAATAGAAACCCCAAACCTTTTTGGTGAAATAGAAATAGAAAAGATAAATAAAACACAGCAAAAAAGACAAGAAATAAAAAGAAGAAAATTCACTTATAAGAATGAACTTGAAAAACTTGAAAGTCATGGGAAAGAGCCCAGTATAGAAATAGCAAAAAAAATAGCGGACTTTAACCCTTATGACCAGAATAAATCTAATACTTGGTTTGACCCCGAATGGATGTTTGGGATAAAACCTTCTTCATCCCCCTTTGAAAAAGGGGGGCAGGGGGGATTTGATATTGTAATTGCCAACCCACCGTATATTAGACAAGAAGAAATAAAAGAGCAAAAACCATTATTACAAGCTCAAAGATATGAGGTTTTTAATTCCACTTCTGATATTTATACATACTTTTATGAAAAAGGATATCAGATTTTAAAGATGCAAGGAATATTATGTTTTATTTCCAGCAATAAATGGATGCGGGCAAAATACGGCGAAAAATTACGCAGATTCTTTAAAGAAACAACCGCCTTAAAGCAAATCATTGATTTTAACGGCTATCAAGTTTTTGATGCTACTGTGGATACGAATATTATGCTTTTTCAAAAAGAAAAACCAACTAACAATACAGTAAATATTCTTAATATCCAATCCGACTTTGCCAAAGATAGTGATATCAATAATTATTTCCAAAGCCATAATCTTAAAATGAAACAATCCAGTTTAGATGCCAAATGTTTTACATTTGGGAATGAAACAATGATGAACCTTAAAACAAAAATAGAAAAAATTGGCACACCATTGAAATATTGGGATGTGAGAATTTGTTTTGGAATAAAAACGGGTTTCAATGAAGCATTTATTATTGATACTGAAACTAAAAAACAGATTTGCAAAAAAGACCCTAAAAATGCAGAAATCATTAAACCAATTCTAAGAGGTCGTGATATAGGTAGGTATTATTATAAATGGGCAGATTTATGGTTAATTAAAATTGAATCCGGTTGGACTAATAAAAATCGTGGGAAAATAAAGCCAGAAGAATTTTTAAAAAATAAATATCTTGCAATTTATAATCATCTAATATCATTTAAAAATTTCAAGGGGAAAGGCAAAGGATTAATGAATAGAGATGATCAAGGTGATTATTGGTGGGAATTAAGAGACTGCGATTACTATGATGAATTTGAGAAAGAAAAAATTGTGTGGCAACGAGTTACTAAAACAGCAATGTTTTGTTTAGTAGGTGCAGGAGTTTATATTCACGATTCAATGGCATTTATGATTTCTGAAAGTAATACAAGATATCTATTAACTTTGTTAAATTCAAAAGTTGTAAATTATTACTTTGAATCCATAGGTCATCAATATGGCAATACGGGTTTCTTATGTTCTAATCAATATGTTGAGCAACTTCCCATCCCTAAAATCTCTGAATCAGACCAAAAACCATTCATTGACCTCGTAGATAAAATTCTTGCAATAACAAATCCCCTTTCATCCCCCTTTAATAAAGGTGGACAAGACGGGGATTACTTAACTAATCCCGACAAGCAAGCCAAAGTCCACGACTATGAACGCAAGATTGACCAGATGGTTTATAAATTATACGGCTTAACCGAAGATGAAATAAAAATAGTAGAAA
>Ga0210016_1000744_pt1 | contig 29432 bp, 30 predicted proteins | sample CryGeyCG2014_300_FD_185454 | JGI IMG/M metagenome (GOLD analysis project Ga0210016, IMG submission 185454) | Groundwater microbial communities from aquifer - Crystal Geyser CG02_land_8/20/14_3.00 (SPAdes) (version 2) | ecosystem: Environmental > Aquatic > Deep subsurface > Groundwater | place...
CTTGATGTTGAGAGGAACACCATAAAACATAAATGCCCTTGGTAATTTTTCCGTATTGGCTAAATTCTCAAAAGACAGAATCCCAGCTCCAAGTAATTCTTTTTCAATCGCTATATCAAACTCAAATTTTTCAGATACCCCAATAAATTTTGGACGCTCCAGAAGAATGTGTTGAGCTATTTTTGCATCAATGTTGCAGGAGGTAAAGAATACCCCTCTATTTCTTTTCATTGTTGTTCCTTTTTTGTATAACTCAGTGTGACCAATAAACCTATCAAGGGGAAAAACATCCAGTTTTTCTCCCGCTTGGACCATATGATAGGGTGCGTTCACATGGGTTCCTATATGGGTAGTAAAAGTCATATTCTTCATGTTCCAGCCGTTTTTTTCAATGGAGTGAACTTCTTGTATTATTACTTCCGGATCTCCGGGGAACACGGGCATTTTATCGTAAAGTGGTTGAGAAAGATCAATGATTTTCATACCCGTATTATAACAAAGCCAATGACTACCGTAAGAGTTCACGGTCTTTGACAAAACTATATCATAGTATGTCAATCAATATTTAGCGTCATCCCCGCGGAGGCGGGGATCCAGTCGAACAATACCTTATAAAGTATATTTAGTCTGGATTCCCTCCTTCGAGGGAATGACAATCTGTGTCAAGACTTGTGAACTCTTACTGACTACCCTCTATATAATTGGAAATTTATGCTTTTGATATACTTAAGGTATGAAATATCGCAAAATGGGAAGAATTGGCTGGGATGTAAGTGAAATTGGCCATGGAAATGTGGGGTATGGGAAGTTAGACCGATTCAGATGACAAAGAATCTCTTAAGGTATTACATCGTTCGGTGGAATTGGGAGTAAATTTCTTCGATACTGCCTGGGTATATGGAAATGGGCGTAGTGAAAAACTCCTGGGAAAATTATTACGAGATTACCCTGAAAAAAAAGTCTATATAACAACAAAGATTCCTCCCAAGAACTTCAAGTGGCCAATGGAACCAACTTACTCTCTTGATGAAACCTTCCCTTCTGACCATATGAAGGAGTACTTACATAAAAGTTTGAAAAATCTGGGAGTTGAACAAATTGATCTTGTTTTGTTGCATGGATGGGATGATATATGGACAAAAGATGAACGATGGCAAAAAACTGTTGTCGAATTAAAACAACAAGGTCTGATAAAAGCATTTGGTGTCAGTATTGACCGATGGGAACCAGAAAATGCAATTCAAGCTATAAAAACCGGATTGATTGATGTGGTCGAAGTGATTTATAACATATTTGATCAAGCTCCTGAAGATAATCTTTTTCCTGTTTGTAAAGAATTAAATGTGGGAGTTATTGCCCGCGTTCCTTTTGATGAGGGAACGTTGACAGATTCTTTAACTATAAATAGCAAATGGCCAGAAGGTGACTGGCGCAATTTATACTTTGGAACAGAAAATCTGCAACCAAGTCTTGATCATCTTGCATCTCTAAAATCAGCTCTTCCCATTGGTGCCAATATCCCCGAATTAGCCTTGCAATTCATTCTGTCCAATCGGGACATAAGTACGACTATCCCAGGAATGAGAAAGGTTAAGAATATAAATGCAAATGTTATAGCAAGCGATAAGGGTCGATTATCACAAGAACTTATTGATAGATTACGTTCACATCGTTGGGATCGCAAACCAACTTCTTGGGCGGGTTAATTAGTATTATCGAAAATATATATGAAAAAAGTTGTATTGATAACTGGCGCTTCAAGCGGTATTGGAAAAGAAATTGCCCAATTATTTCTTCAAAAGGATTATTTACTTATTCTTTCAGGAAGAAATGAAAAAGGTTTTGATCATGTTAAAGATAACCAAAATGTTGAAATCATTCTTGGAGATATCACGAAAAAAGAAATAAGGAAAAAAATTAAGGAGTTAATAACAAATAAATACAAAAAACTGGATATCCTCATCAATAATGCGGGTATCACCTTCATCCAACCATTTGAGGAGAACACCGAAGAACAATTGGATAGTATATTCGCAACAAACCTAAAAGCCCCCATTTTACTCACTCAGGACTTATATGAAATAATGAAAGCGCAAAAAAGTGGGACTATTGTCTTTATTAACTCTGCTGCCGGAAAACAAGGATATCCAAACCATACGATGTATTCGACGATGAAGTTCGGATTAACTGGCTTTTCTCAGAGTTTACGACAAGAAGCGAAAAAATATGGCATACGGGTATTAAGTATTCATCCTGGAGGAGTTAATACAGGACTGTACGATAATTTAAAAAATAAGCCGGATGTAAATCAGTACATGGATCCAAAAAAAATGGCGGAAATGATCGTTTATCTTTCTGAAACTTCAGAACTATCCCCTGATGAAATATCGATAAGTAGGACTACGAAAATATAGAATTGGATCACTTTTATTATGGACTACCACCCAACCGTTAAACAAATAATGGTAATACCCCAGTTACTTGATATGAAGGAATCCTCTTGAGGAGTATTTATTTCTTTTTCTTGCCTTTGTTCTTCTTTGAGCTGTCTTTTCTGCTTTGGAGACGTTTTTCACTTTCTCTCTTCAATGCGGCGCTTCTCTCCTGTTGTTTCTTATTTATTTTTTCAACTTCTTTCTGACATTCTTTATCAGGACAGGCAGTCTCGGTATTGATGATAATAGAACTATCTACCTTTTCTTTCCACGTACGGACAACGACTCTTTCTTTGCCACATCGCGAACAGGGATTGCCAAATGTTTTTTTCATATTTTGTAGCTTCCATTATACCAGAAATATTCTCAGAATTCACGTCAACCCAAGAAGTGGTATGGGATGTTTCTTCTTTAGATATTCTTTATATAGTAAAATGTCTTCCCCATGGTCAAATGCCATTTCTTCCATCGGAGGAAGATTGTCCAATGGGAACCATTCCAAGTGACTTATTTCCTCATCTTTTTTCGGTATTTGTCTTACCAGGTTTGCGCTAAAGATAATATCAACATTTTGCCTGTCTTCTTTCGGTCGATTAGGGTTATCGTTTATACGAAATAATGTGAGATTATCTATCTCACATCCACTTTCTTCGAGCACTTCCCTTTTTACCGCTTGTGCAAGATTTTCATCACGGTCAAAAAAACCTCCCACCAATCCCCACTTTCCCGACTCCAACATAACCTTTCCTCCAACTGTTCCTCTTTTCCCGAGAAGGACCTTATTTTCATGTATCACGATAGCGTTAACGGTAATATGCCTTAACCCCTTCTTTGCCTTGTTGTTGTTTTCAAAATAACAGGTAATCATATGGAACATTATACTATTTGATATACTATACCCATGTCTCATCTTACAGATAAGGCTTCCGTGTCAATCCGCAAACAACCTCCTAATATACTTCGTGAACTCCTTAAACAAGCGACCATGCCCGATATTATTTCTCTGGCTGGGGGGTTTCCTGCTCCAGAGTCCTTTCCTACCCAAATCATTCAGGAATGCGTCAATACGATTATAAAAACAAAGGGAACAAAAATATTCCAATATGGAGTGACCGATGGACTGGCGGAATTGAAACATGCTCTTTTGGATTTAAAAAGAAGAGATCTTAACGACATAACATTTGAATCAATTCAAATCACCACTGGCTCTCAACAGGCGCTTGATTTGATTGGAAGATCGTTCATTGACAAAGGAGATAAAATTGCCGTTGAACTTCCTACGTATTTAGGAGCATTACAAGCTTTTAATTTTTATAAACCAGTCTATTTTAATCTCGAACCCGATGAAGAAGGACCAACGACTGAGAGTATTAAAAAAGCATTTCTTGCTCACGTCAAATTTATTTATCTGGTGGCGGATTTCGCAAACCCCAGTGGGTCTACTATTTCTTTGAAACGAAGAAAGGAAATAGCTTTCCTTGCAAAAAAATATAATGGTCTTATTATAGAAGACAGTCCCTATAAGGATCTTCGCTATAAGGGAAAGCACATTCCCTCACTCTATCAGTTAGCTCCTCACAATACTATTTATCTGGGGTCATTTTCAAAAGTTCTTGCTCCAGGATTAAGACTCGGATATGCAATCGGTAATCCCGAACTTATTCGGTTTCTTACTATTGCTAAACAAGGGGCAGACCTATTTACTTCCGGATTTGATCAGGCAATTGCAACAGAATATATCACAAGCGGAGCCCTTAAAAATCATATACCGAAAATTGTTGCCTTATATCGTCCTCGATTAGAGGCTATGTTATCTGCGCTTGAGGATTATTTTCCGAAAGATTCCCACTGGACTCATCCTGAAGGAGGAATGTTCGTATGGGTAACGCTCCCAAAAACGATTGATGCAAGTGAATTATTGAAAAAAACGCTGTCTCGAAAAGTTGCATTCGTTCCTGGAAAGCCTTTTTTCCCTCCCAGCGCTCGACCGAAAGTTGGACTGAATACCATGCGGCTTAATTTTACAAATACTCCTCCTGAAGTTATTCGAAAAGCGATAAAAATTATCGCTGAAGAGATTCGTTGAAGTGGCTTTCTTATCTTCTCCGTTTGAGAGTTATTATTTTATACGTTTCTAATATATAGTATGTGCACCTTTTCAAAAAATAAATAACATGCTTCACTTGATTATATGATTTGCCGTACCCAAAGTTATAAATGGGCCTGAAAAAATCCATTTGCCCTGCATTATGTACGATGACAACTTTTTCTCCACTGAGTTTATAAAAAACTCCTTTTCGAATTTTGAATCCCGCGTATGCAGTACTCATCATAAAATTGTACTTTGAATCAATGAATTTGACCGTATCTTTATACAGATGGTAGTTGACAATGATTTGATCCGGACCAAACTCCTTTTTATCACGAATAAGACGTTCCATATCGTCACACAGCTCAATAAATTTCTTTGCGGGAGCAAATATGACTCCGGCGTTAATCACTGGTTTGTTGTTTATGACTTTCCAAATCTCTCTTTTTATATCTCTTTCAAAATGATTAAAGACAAACCATTTATAGAAGAGTATCCTCTTTCCTAAAGGAACGACCCTAAAAGATTGAGGGTACATATTAAAAACATGCGCAATTTCCCCTTGGAAGATAACATCTCCTGAATCGATGAATAGCACTTGATTGTATACATGTTTTTTAAGATACGCTGCGGCATCAAAAAAACGTTTATTGACTATATGATACTTTCTGAGTCCGTCCATGATAATTACTCCTTCTTGTTTGAGTTTTTTTTTCTGCGCAGGTGTGAGCCCGTAATCTATGACGAGAATATCTACCGTATCAAGATTTATATTTTGTTTTAATGAGGTAAGCCAATGAGCAATCACAAAATTGCCTGTCTTTCCGTTAGCTGCCGTGATAATGATATTTTTTAGCATTGGTCAATTATAACATAAAATAATGAAAACACGCCCAAAAATGGTATAATTTATCCATATGTTTGATATTTCCGCAGTTTTTGTTTACATTAAGAAGCGGATAACGATTAAGGACTCGCTTCTTCTGAGCCTTGCAACATTGCTTTACTTTGCCACTCGCCTCTATAACATCAAGCTTCTCCCTATTTTTAATGATGAAGGCATCTATATCCATTGGGCGAAGGTGGCTTGGCATGATGCCAGCTGGCGGTTTATCTCTCTCACCGATGGAAAACAGCCGCTTCAAACATGGGGGACAATTCCCTTTCTTAAGCTTTTTCCCAATGATGCCCTTCTCGCGGGGCGACTATTTTCGGTTGCAACGGGTTTTGTGGGGATTATGGGAATTTTCTTCCTCCTTTATTATCTCTTTGGAAAAAAAACTGCTTTCATTGGGTTATTTCTTTCGATTTTCTCCCCGTACTTTCTTTTTTATGACCGAATCGCCATGGTAGATTCAGGGGTAAATGCCGCATTTATTTGGATACTGTTTTTATCTATTGTGTTGGTAAAAACTATTCGATTTGACGTTGCTCTTATATTTGGCTTATGTGCCGGTATAGCTCTTCTCACCAAGTCTTCGGCACAGATGTTTTTAACGGTAAGCTTTTTTACCTCCCTCCTTTTGTTTGATTTCAAAAAAAGAAAAACATCTGGCATACTCAGCTTCATCTTCCTGTATGGAATCGTGTTTCTCCTTTCACAAATTATTTATAATGTGCAACGGCTTTCGCCCTTCATGCATTATCTGTCCAAAAAAAATACCACTTTTGTTATGACCTTTGCAGAATGGATCAAAAGCCCGTTTGAGGTTTTAGTTTCCAACCTGAAAACTGTTCCTTATTTTGTTTTCAGTGAATCGGGATGGGTTGTTGTTCCTTTTGCCCTTTTAGGTCTCTATTTCTTATTCAAGAAGAATATTCGATTATTCCTTTATTTTCTCGCTTGGATTTTGATTCCTTATCTGGGTATTTCCTTCATGACCCGAGTTTTATTTCCACGCTATATTATTTTTTTCGGGACGCTCCTCATTATTTTGACCTCCTATTGCTTGGGGGAAATTAAGAGGAAGGAATACTTTATACCCCTCATTTCTCTTGTCATTGGTGTATTTATACTATTTCAATACCCAATGTGGACGGATTATACAAGAATAATCTTTCCAGACACAGACCGTGGGCAATATATAACGGGCTCCACTGTAGGACTTGGTGCGAAAGAAATCATTGCATATGCTCGGGAAAAATCACAGGATAGACAAGTTCGCATTATTGCGCAGGGAGATTTTGGAATGACTGGAGATATTCTCGATACATTCTTACTAAAAGATGATCATATTTTTATCCAGGGATACTGGCCACTAACCAAAGAAGTTTTACTTAAACATCAAAAGGACTTAATCACCGACCATGTTTATGTGGTTACGGCTCATGAGTTGCAGTATCCTGCAGATTGGCCAATGAAACTAATAAAAGCATATTACAAACTCGATGGAAAAAGTGCCCTACAATTATTCGAACTGACAAAGTGAAAAAAATACTCATTTTTTGTTTTGCATTCATAGCTGTCTTCTTCTTTTTTGGAAGGGAATTAAATCCACTCGACCCCCATTTATTTTCTTTCCATGACAACACGCAGGCTGCACGACTGCAGGAGTTTGCTCTCAATCTTAAAAATGGTATTATTCCACCGCGCTTAGCTCCTAACTTTTCGTTTCAACACGGATTTCCCGTTTTCAACTTTTATGCACCATTCACTTACTGGGTAGGGTGGCTCTTTCAAGTTGTCGGTTTAACGTCCGCACTTTCATTGAAGACCGTTTTATTTCTCGGCTTATTTGTATCGTTTATTGGATTCTTCCTATTTGCTTCTTTATTCTTTGGCTTTTGGGGAGGGCTTCTTGGCGCAAGTATCTACTCGTCATCCCTCTGGATGGCAGTTGAAATATTTGTGAGGGGAAATATCGGTGAAATATGGTTCATGGCACTGTTTCCTTTAAGCCTCTATCTTCTCAAAAAAAATGATTCAAATAAAAATGGATTCTTTTTTGCAATCACATGCATCTGTCTTTCTTTCTTATTCACCGTTCACAATGTGCTTTCTCTTGTCTCTGTTATTTTCATTGTTTTCTTTTCCCTATTGTTGACGCATAAAAAGAAAGCGCTATTATCAATTGTCATCGGACTCCTTTTAGCATCATACTTCCTTGTACCTGCGCTACTTGAAAATAAGCTGACCTACGCAACTGAAATTGCATCAAAAACCAAATATAGTGACCATTTTCTTTGCGCTTGGCAGCTCTGGAAGGCTGATAGGTGGAGTTATGGAGGAAGTGGAACTGGTTGCGTGAACGATGATATGTCATTCCAAATTGGAAAAGTGCAATTACTTCTTGCAGTGATTGGCCTTGGTATATTCATTCACTCTTTGTGGAAAAAAGGTAACAATAATATTCCTTTTTTCATACTGGGATGGACTGTTTTTAGTGCCTTTCTCACTTTAGAATTGTCAATGCCTATTTGGGACCTCTTTTCTCCTGTCATGTCTATTTTTCAGTTTCCTTGGAGATTTCTCCCCTTTGTGGTTTTTGGGACAGGATTTTTCGCTTCATATATTGTCCACATTTTTGCAAACAAGAAGATGCAAATACTCATCGTAATTGTCCTTTCAATGGGAGTCTTATTTATTTCGAGTAAATTTTTTTCCAAACCGTGGAAATATACAACCGACGAATATAGATCGATGTTTCTGACGGAAAAATATATCGGCCAAAAGGCGGCATATGAAATACCGGAGTATTTTCCCCGAACAGGTGACTACAAAACATGGAGGATGTACGACAGGTCAGAAATTGGATTTTATACTAATACGTTGTCTTACAAAATCAACACACCTTTTTATAAGGAAATCACCGTTGATCAGGAACAAATTACTCTCCCCATTCATTACTTCCCCTTTTGGGAGATCAGTATAAATGGAAAAAAAACAATACCAAGATATTTTGATACATTAGGGCGGCCCATTTTTTCAGGACTCGCCCTACCTTCGATTGTTGAAGTGCGGTATAATGAAACGCCTATAGAAAAGACAAGTAATATTATAACTGTTATAACCTTTATAACGCTTATAACTATAATAACGAATAAAAAAATATGGAAAAAGATGAACGCTATTCTGCGATAAAACGCAACGGAATCATAAGTACTTTGAGTCTTTTTTTTCAAAGTGGATATTCTGCCATGCTTGGACTGATAGCAAATCTGGTAGTTACTATCCTTCTTTCCCCAGCAATATTTGGGATGTATATTACCGTCATGTCCCTCATCTCTGTACTCAATTATTTTTCTGATATTGGTCTTGCGGCTTCTCTCGTGCAGAAGAAAGAGGTATCACATGACGATTTCATTACGACATTCACCATACAACAGCTCCTCGTTATTATTGTCGTATGCATTGGGTTCCTAGGAACAGAGTTTGTCCGATCGTTTTATAAACTTCCTCCTGAGGGAATTTACTTATATTGGGCACTTCTTATCAGTTTTTTTACTTCATCTCTCAAGACGATACCCTCGATTCTGCTTGAACGGAAAATAGCGTTCCAGAAAATTGTTCTTGTTCAAATTATTGAAAGTACTGTTTTTTACATAACTATCATCGTATTGGCGATTCTGAAATTTGGATTAACCAGTTTTACTATTGCCGTTCTTTTACGATCGATTGTTGGTTTGGTATTTATTTACGTCATCTCCCCATGGAAGCCCATGTTTGGCATCTCAAAAACAAGTCTGCAAGTACTACTCTCCTTTGGGGTTCCTTTTCAAGCAAGTTCCTTCTTAGCCCTCTTCAAGGATGACCTTATTACTTTATTTCTTGGAAAGGTTATTGGGTTTGAAGGAGTGGGATATATCGGGTGGGCAAAAAAATGGGCAGAGGCCCCAATTCGAATCATTATGGATAATATAACAAAAGTACTCTTTCCTGTTCTTTCTCAACTTCAACATGATAAAGAGAAGGTTAAACAACTTATTGAGAAAATCATGTTTTACCAAACAGCGCTCCTTACCCCCACTATTCTGGGCCTTGCCATGGAAATGGATGATGTGGTACATGTTATTCCAAAATATGCAAAATGGGCTCCTGCTCTTCCTCTTCTCTATATTTTTTGCATCTCCGCATTCTTTGCATCTTTTTCTTCTCCCCTTATTAATCTGATGAATTCACTTGGGAAAGCGAAAATACCTTTTATCTTTATGTTCATTTGGACAATCGCAACATGGATATTTACTCCCCTTCTTACCCATTACTTTGGCTATTATGGATTTCCCATAACCGTTATGATTATTTCCCTATCATCGGTCTTTGTGGTAAGGAAAGCCCAAGAGTTTGTGCCATTTCGTATTCTTGCTTCCATTTATAAACCATTTTTTTCAACGATAGCAATGGGTATTGTCATGTTTTTTGTGAAACAAATTTATTTCCATACTTTCCAAGGAGTGATTCTTACTTCTCTCTCCGGCGCAGTCACTTATCTTTTTGTTTTGTTTTTTGTATTTAAAGTGAATATAATTAAGGAAGCGACATCGCTTGTTGGCAAATAACATATGAAAATCACAGGGATAACGGTTGTGAAGGGTCGTCCAGACCATATCTATGCGTGTCTCTCTTCGCTTGATCATATTTCTGATGAAATACTGGTTGCAGATATTGGAATGGAGCCTTCCCTTGCCGAAGAAATAGCAAAAATGAAGAAAGTAAGAGTTGTACAAATGGATACAGTTCCCTATGTCGAACTCTTGAGAGAGAAAGTAAAGAATATGGCTAAATATGACCACGTTTTTTTCTTAGACGCTGATGAAGAAATTCCTCTGGAACTTTCCCAAGGGCTAAAGAAGCTCTGTACAAAATATGATGCGATAAAAATCCCCCGAAAAAATATGGTGTTTGGATCATGGGTGCAGCACAGCCGCTGGTGGCCAGATTATCAAGTTCGTCTCTTCAAAAAAACGGCATTGACATGGCCAACGAAAATTCATCAACAGCCTAAGGGGGAAGGGGAAATATATGAACTTCCCGCGCAAGAAAAAAATGCCATTCTCCACCATAACTACGATTCAATTGATGACTTTGTCTTGAGGATGATGAGGTATGCAAAAATTGAAGCGGTGGAAAAAATTGAGCAAAAAAAAGAATATCACCTAAAAGAGGCTACGCAAACCGCTATATCAGAATTCATCAGTAGGTATTTTGCGGGTGAGGGATATAAAGACGGCATGCTTGGATTCACACTGGGAATTCTCCAACTTTTTTACTCTTTTTTAGTCTATTTCTATTACTGGGAAAAGAGAAAATATGGTGCCGATAGTGAAGAACCAGCTATCAATATGAAACGCTTCTTTGCTCAAGGGTTGGCCGAAACAATTTACTGGGGCCCAAAACGAGTGGTAGACAAAATATTAGGAGCTCTCCTTCGCAGGATGGTGAAATAAACACCCAAAGCTCCTAGTGAAAAAAGACTTACCATATTCGCTAGTAGTCTGACTTTTGTGTCGGTAAACTTTACCAGAACAGTATGTTTTCCTTTTGGTATTTTATAGGTGATGACTCCCCGATAGTTCATGTCTTGGAATTCGATGGGAACTTCTTTTTTATCCACATACACCTTCCATCCTGGAAAATAGAATGTATAGTCCACCAATCGGAGATCCGTATCAGCTTTTATTTCATATTCTCTCCAAGAATTACGTTCGTTCCTCTTTATAATCTTTCCTTTTCCTTCCAGTATCTCCCCTTTTATTTTTTTGATGGGATAATCCTGAGTTGGCCCCGTCCAAACCGTATTCATTATGTTTCCTGCCAAATTTAACTTGGTCCAATAATACGTATCCTGCTTTTCCAATAGGTAATTTTTTCCATATAGTTGTGGAAAACGAAAAATGATAACGACAAAAAAAATAAGATACAGCAATGTTTTAGATTTTACTTTATTTAAAAGATACGCAAGAATCAATGGCGCGATAAACACGATACTAGTAAACAGTCGCCAATTATGTTGAATATTGCCAAGCAAGTTTATTTTTTTAAATATAAAATCAGCATAATGCGTGGTAAAAAATACCAGAACCAATAAACTAGGTACTATCCAGTAGAGAAATTTCCCTTTGCCCTTCTTTGAGAAGAATAATGAAATCATTCCTGCAGTTATTACTAGTGATTCTATTAATCCCAGATGAATCACATGGCCTCTTACCTCTATATCATTTTGATAAAAATAATACCATTGATCTCCCAGATAATTTTTTAATGTTAAAAAATTTCCAGTGATAAAATGTGATCCGGTTCCATAGTAAAAATACTTAATCTCTAAATACAGGGGAATTATATAAAAAGCACTTATTCCTATTACTAATAGGAACATCAATAAAAGATATAAGATATTGTCTCTGATGAAATTGGCGCTTCCACTTTCCCACACAAGATAAACTGCGTAGGGCACCCATATGAACATACCTATTATAAAAGTAAATGGATGAGTTAATAGGATACCGACAAAACCAATAAATAAATAAATAAGTCCCTTCATGCTTCTTTTTTTTATAAAGAGATACAAGCCAATGAACACTACTGGGAAAAAAACATGGCTAAAAAATTCTGGCAAAGCACCTCTTATATATATATTTATTATCCTGTAGGGAGCGAAATTGAAAAGAGTCGCGCCTAATAGGGCCGCTTCTTCAGAAAAATGAAGTGTAAAAAAACAATATAATAAATAAGTAGAAAAAAACGCACCTATAAGAACAACGATATTGTAAGAAATGAAAATATCATGAGTAAAGAGTGTAATAATTGCGCCTAAGTATGATGTCGTTTGTTGAATAATGATTGCCATTGGCATGCCATAGTTACCAAATCCATCCATCCACCGAACGGGAAAGTCCCCGCTCTGTAAGGCTTTGGTAAATTGTGCAATATTTGCTAGATGTGACGGGCCGTCAAAAGTTGAAGGTCTTCCTTTGGACAAAAACAAATCTAAACAAAGAAGGAGTGATATAATGAACAATATAAATCCGATGAATAAACGCTTCCCAATCATATTGCTTATTGTATCATTATTCCTTGTCGGTATAGCTTATTTTCTTCTCCAACCCCGTGTGTCAAATATGGTTCCCTTCATCAGAACACTTCGTCTTTCATCTTTTATTAAAAATACAATCAAAAATAATTCTATTTCCGTCCAAGAATTTTGGCAATTGAGGGAATTCTATTCTCCAGGCATTATTCAATTTAATAAACCTAATCTCACGTTTACTTCGGATAGGGTTGTGTCTCATGAGGATCTTATCGATAAAAACCTTACGCTTGAATCCCTACTTCCTCAATCAAATAATTGGCATATCGTGTACAAAAAAACGAACGAGCTTATTGCAACGAGCGGGGAAGACACTCTTATTTATTTTATTAAGCCGATATCAGAAATGGCACAAGCGAATGGTTTTTACGATTATAAAGACAAAGATAAAAAAATGCTCGAAAATAAAAATTGGTACGTTATAACAAAAATACAGAAGTGAACAAAATTGCAGACACTAGTCTTTCTTTGAATAGATAAAATAGCCCCCATCTGAATATGTCTTAGAAAATGTAGTATTTTTTAGAATGCATTTTCGTATAAACAAATCTGTTGAATCGCTATTAAAGTAAACGTAGTTTATCCCTTGGACGATTACGCAATTACCCCTTTTTATTAGCCCTTCCCTACGTTGATAATCATTTGAAAGTAGTATGGCACCTGTTACTTGCAAATACATTTGCTGACCTGTATAAGCGGATATATATGAATTATCACTTACCAACCTCAACTCATTCACATCGCTATTTTTAGGACTATTTTTGTTGAATAATGGACTGTATACTACCCCCCCTTTATTTTTTTTGAGAACTGAAAGTGCTCTTTTTTCATTATCCGATACATAATTATATCCCTTTGAAATATATGGCCTAATAGAGTCGAATATATAAGGAATTGCAGTCAATATAATCAAAAAAAGAAGAGTAAGTTTAAATAACTTATTCTTTAGTTTTGATATATAAAGGGCTGTATAAATATTCAATAAAAATGAAGAAATATATAAAAATTGCACTACATTCCACCACACCCCTTTTTGTATGAATAATAATGAGGCTAAGACACCTGCGGCTATCGAAATAAAAATTGTTATGTCTATCGTCTTTAATTTATTTTTTACTATATAAAAGAAACCAACCACTCTCATTCCAAAGTTAGAAAATAGGTAAATAAAAATTAATAGTGTTTCAAACAAGAGAAACCGAGGACTGACCTTAGGGGAATTTAAAAAAATATATTTTGCATTGGCCCAATAGGATGAATAGAAAAAACTTCCCGTATCTTCAATATAGGGCCATATCAAAGCAAGCGGCTGAACGGCAAATGCAGATCCAGACGAGTGAATACTTAAGAATAGATTATATATAAATATAATAGCACTTAGTGAAGCAGTGAAGAATATAACAATCCAAAGAAAATATAAATAATTTTTGTTCTTTATGGCAACGATTAAGTAATAAAGTCCTACAATAATACTTACAAGGTGTCAAGTACCCCGTTTTTCAAGACCACTTTCTGAAACTTGTAATGCAAACTGATAGGGTGACATTTTAAGTTTTGTGTGAATGCGTAACGTATTGTAATACTTCAGGTATCCATAAATATATTCAATAAGTTCCCCTAAGGTATTGAAACGATTGAGGTTTCCAGATTCCTGTTTGAACCGGGAGAAAAATGACTCACTCCATCCATTCTGCCAAGGGCTGCCTGGGTCAGATGCGGATACTTGTACGTGGTTTTCTTTGAGGTAATTAATGCAGATCTCTGCAAGGTTTTCCCTCCCCCTGTCACAGTGGAAGATATGAGGGAATCCTCCTGCGGTGAGCGCTGCCTCTTTGATTGTTTTGAGAACGAGTTCTGCGTTATGTTGGAAAGACAAGTTGAACCCCACCACTTCTTTTCCAACAATATCCTGGATGATGGAGAGATAGATGAACTTTCCTTGGAACTTGATATAGGTCAAATCAGTGCTCCACACATCTCCTATGGCAAGGGTAGTCAAATCCATTGTTTTCAGGATGTTAAAATATGAGGCTAAATACGCAGGATCAGATTCGGTAGTAAATGTCTTTGTATACCACAGACGAGGAGGAGTAATACTGAACTTATGCATAATCCGAAGGATCTTCTTGTGATTCATCTTGAGCTCAAGAGCAAGCCTGCGGTGGCCATAGGCCGGATGCAATTTAAATGTCTTTTCAATCTCTGATTTTACGTCCAGATCTTTTCTGTCTTTTATGCTCGTGTGATAGATATTTTTGTGATTGATGTTCATACAGGTTGCTATTAATTTTTTGTTTGTTGACTGATTAACGATTGTTATTTTTTTTTCCTCTCTCCAAATCGAGAGTAATGATACCGATGATTCGTTTGAGCTCTTCGTTCTCCTTTTTGAGTCGATTGTATTCGATAACAGATATCTCTGGTCGTATTTGGTTTGAAAGCCAGGTGTATATGGTGGCAGTGGATACTGCATACTGGGCTGCTGTTTGAGCAACACTCGTCCCTCCTTTCACTTTCTCTAGAATCTCCTGTTTGGTTTCTGCTGGCACTCGTTTGAACATATTCTTAAATGATAATTAGTAAACTATCAGAATATGGTCTTATTATATGGGGTACACCTCAATGGATATTTATATCTCCCTCACTTATACCATGTCCTCGCATATCAAAAACCATAACAATATAACCTAAATTTATTAGCACTTCAGCATATTAAAAACTTCTTCTCTTTTCACTTGTCCATCCATGAATAAAAAGAATTGTAGGGTTCTTTTCATTTATTTTATCGGGATAAAAAAGATTCCCCTTGAGTTTTAGACCATCAACAGAAAATTCAATGTCTTTAATGTCTTTCATGGGCAAATTATATCAAAAAGTTCGAATTTCGTTTGGGGGTAGGGAAAAAGTAAGGCTAAATTTTGTTGGTTTACACTGAGTAGTTCGATAAACTCACTATAAACTTGCCGAAGTATACCTCAAGTTTAAGGAAATTAGAACCTGTTTGTTGTGACAACTTGACTATAGCAGCGGAAATTCTTCCAGCACCGTAAATTTTCTTCCTTCAGTATTTTTTGCACTTGAGAATAATTTCAATGAATCTACTGGATAGGAGATTGAGATAGACGTTTTCTCCAATATTTTTCTTAAAAGAAAAAATTGCTGTTTTGAAGAACGGGGAGCTCGTCCAATACAGGTATGGAATACGAATGCCCGTTGTTTCACAAAAGTGGGGTATGTTTTTTCTAGCGAGTCGACAATATAATCAATTTTTTTCTCTCTCCGATACGTCATATGAAGAACCAGCTCATTTGTTTGGAACATATCTAAACCCAACCCATAGAGATGAAATCGTTCCTTATCGAATAACGTTGTCTTTATCGATTCGGAAAGTTTTTTTACATCCTCTACTTCCCCAAAAAACCGCAACGTCGTATGATACAGATCAGGATGTATCCAATTAAATGAGGGATATTTTCTGATAAGGGGGAGAATCTGTGTATACAGGGATTCTCTCTTGGCGACCGGCATTTCAATCCCTAAAAACAGGCGCATAGGTGATAAGTTGAGAACTGGAAAATGATTCCAAATAAGGAATTAATAATATGTCTGCATGAACTTTTTGAGCGAACTTTTTCTTATGGTCTTCTTGAATATCCCCTGTCGTATAAGCGATAATCGAGGGATTAATTTGACGGACTATTTTCTCATATTCCTCATCCGGTTTCCTTAACAATGGCAATGATACCACATAATCCACATAACCCAGTGCCGCTAAGAGTTCCGCTCTTTGCTGTTGGGTGTGCACGGGTTTTTTCTTTTTGATATTTTGTATAAAAGCATCGGACTCCAAAAGAAGGATGAGCAAATCACCTGAAGACCTGGCTTTTTGAATAAAATAGAGATGTCCATAATGTAAGATATCAAAACAACCTCCCGCAAGTACTGTTTTTTTCTTTTTGTCAAACTTCAGTTCCTTCACACGAGAAAGAGGGACAATTTTCTGATGGAAATCCATAGTACAATTATACAGCATGAAGAGAACGCAATTTATTACAGAACAAACGACTCAAAAACAGAGAGTGCTTATCGTGACAGACAAAAATGACATTTTTGTCAAGGAGTTGAAAGCTCACCTAACCAATCATGACATACATGTTTTCGTATCCCCTCACTCACCGGAAGAAGGTCAGCATTTTGATTTGTGTTTCATTATTGGACAGTCTTTGAAATTGAAAAATACTATTCAATCCATTCCTACTGTTTATATTACGTTTCACCTGCATAAAAAACACATTCATTCCGGTAAGCCTCCCACAAACTCAAAGCTGATTCACATTATTGGTGATGAGGAATATGCAGTTAGACAAATCAATACCATCATCTGGTTTTCGGTGTCCCATGAGGATCATTCCCCTATTTTGACTTTGGAGTCACCTCTCCCTGCTCGTCCACGGAAGTCAATTCCTCGAAAAACGCTTCAAATGCATTTTGCATTGCCATCTCATTTATTCCGCACTGTCAGTACGCTGTTTTTATTGCTGTTTTTGTTCGGATTTTGGGTTCCTTTGGGGGTGTCGTGTTACTATTCCTTACAATCAATCCGTTCCATTCAATCACAAAAATTTAAGGATGCTCAAAAAATAAATGATGATAAAAAATATGTTCTCTCCCTTGCATCCCTTATGTACAAACCAGTACGCCCCCTCTATTTATTTTTTTCTCTCGCACGATATTCTGATGATCTATTTGTTATTAATACCACTCAAACAGACTTGCTTGAGACCTTAGAAGCACTCACGGAGGAATCACGCGTCCTTTCTCAGCTTATCTTACAGCCAACAAGAAATATTTCTGTCGCGCGCGATACAAGATCTCATTTTGATAAAACTCAAAAATTACTTTTAAAATCAGAGGAACTAATAGTGACTATGTACCGAAAAATTCCCCGTTTTTTGATATCTCCATACTATCGTAGCGAATTCCAAAAAGGTATCTCGCAATTAAGAAAGGCAAAAAAAGTATTTGCTCTTCTCCCTGATTTACTGGGTGAGAAAGAGGAGCAGACGTTGTTGTTGTTGTTTGCCAATAATATGGAGATACGCCCGGGAGGAGGATTTATAGGCTCTTTCGGTATATTAAAAACTCAGTATTTCGGTGTGAAAGATTTCCAAATCCTTGATGTGTACGATGCTGACGGTCAACTCACTGCCCATATTGCCCCTCCCAATCCTATTCGTGACTATTTAAATCAGCCTCACTGGTTTTTACGCGACAGTGCTTTTTTTCCCGATTTTTATGACACATACCAGCAGGCAACTTTTTTCCTTCAAAAAGAACTCGGCCTCAGCTCCTGGAATGGAGCCGCGCTCATAACAACCTCTGCAGTAAGGAATATTATCGGAGCCTATGAAACCATTTTCCTTCCCGACTACAAGGAAAAAATCACTAAAGATAACTTTTATATAAAGACACAATACTATGCGGAGCACGGTTTTTTCCCTGGTTCAACACAGAAAAAAAGTTTTCTTTCTTCGCTCGTAAAACAACTCCTTTCTCAGACAGAAACAGCCAACCCCCTCCTTCTTAGTTCAGCGATAGTAGAGGGCTTTGATCAAAAAAATATGGTTCTCTTTATGAATAATGAAAGAATACAGAAGAATCTTGATGAATTGTATTGGAGTGGACGGCTTGCTACCCCCTATTGTTCAGGCACCGATAAAAGCAACTGTTACGCGGACTTTCAATACGCACTCGACGCTAATATGGGAGTAAATAAAACAAATTTTTTTGTCGATAGATTGTACGATGTTCAAACTTCAGTTGATACATCTGGCCTTATAACTACCAGTCTCACAATTACCTATTCAAACAATTCCCTGTCGGGCGTATTTCCTGGGGGAACCTACAAAAACTATTTTCAGATTCTCCTTCCCGCGGACTCCCTTGTGAGTTCCATAAAAGTGGATGGCCAACAACTTTCCACCTACGATTCGGAAACGGGAAAACATAAGGTAATAGGTTTCCTTCTAGAAATTCTTCCCCAACAAAAAAAATCAGTTTCCCTATCCTATTCTTCAACTACTAAATTCAAAAAAGGCAAGGCCACCTATCAGCTCGTCATCCAAAAGCAAATTGGGGCACAATCCAACGACGTCCATTTTACTCTTAAGCTCCCTACAAACATCCATCTATTAAATACTAACTTTTCTCCTCTTGTGAAAAATAGCCTAATCCTCTATAATACTGACTTGTCAACAGATCGCGTGTTTTTTATTGAACTGTTGAAAGAATAACTATGAAGAAAACTCTAACCGAGAAGAAAAAAATGATCCTTGGAGCATTAGTAAGAACAGTTTTTGGTAAAAAAAACAAAAACTTGCGAAAAACTGGCTCTCTTCCCGCCAATATATATGGCACAAACTTCCCTTCTCAGGCTATTTCCGTTAATTATGTTGAATTCAAGCGGATGTTTCGAATTGTGGGAGAAACAGGCGTTGTTTATGTCAAAACAGAAAAAGATGAAATCCCAACGTTGATAACCTCTCTTCAAAGAGATCCCATCGAGGGACTGATACTGCATGCGGATTTCAGAAAGGTTGATTTGAGCACCAAGATAGAAGCGGTTGTTCCCCTTACGTTTGTTGGAATTGCTCCTGCCGCAAACGTTGGTGGTGTAATTCTCACTCTCACAGATAAAGTGACTGTAGAGGCATTGCCACAAGACATTCCAAATCATATTGAAATCGATTTGACTTCGTTGAAAGAAATAGGGAACGAAATCAAAGTAGGAGACATAACAAAAAATGCCGGATACACCATAAAAACAGAACCTGAGAAAGTAATCGTATCCGTAGCGGCACACAAAGAAGAAAGTGTCGTGGCGGAAACAACTGCTGCAGCCACGCCTGAAGTGTTGACAGCAAAGCAAGAGGTTCCAGGTGAAGGAGAAGCAGGAGCGACAACTCCAAGTGAGGATAAAAAGGAAGATAAGAAAGAAGCCAAAAAAGAGGCTCAAAAGGAATAATGTTTACTAAGTTACCAGTACTTAAATATGACAGTAGTCAAATCGGAATTTTTGCTTGCACTTAATCAGGTAGCGGCGGAACGAAACATTCCAGCCGAGGATGTTCTTTCATCCATTGAATTGGCGCTTGTTGCCGCATATAAAAAAGAATATCCAGAAGTCGAACTCAGTGAAAATATTACTGCCAAAATCAACAGACAGTCTGGTGAGGCTCACCTTTTTGAAGATGATAAAGACATAACTCCTCCTGGATTTGGCCGCATCGCCGCACAAACAGCAAAACAAGTAATCTTGCAAAAGATTAGAGAAGTGGAAAAGAGAACTGTGGTTCAACATTTTCAATCCCACATCGGAAATTGTATTAAGGGACGAGTCATTCGGTATGATGGCTATAACGCATATTTCGATATAGGAAAAGCTGAAGCAGTCTTACCCAAGGAGGAACAAATAAAGCAGGAAGAATACTCCGTCAATATGAGCTACACCATCTACATTAAGGAGATTGGCAACGATAAATATGGGAATCCCCGTATCGTCGTTTCAAGAAGCGACGTACGTCTTATCGAAGAGCTCTTTAAAAGAGAGGTCCCAGAAGTTGCGAATGGTTCTGTCCTTATAAAAAAAACGGTGAGAGAGCCAGGTGAGCGGGCAAAGATCGCAGTGACAACCGGGCACGGCGCAGTTGATCCGGTTGGAGCCTGTGTGGGACAAAGAGGCGTTCGTGTCCAGACGGTGACAGATGAATGTGGAGGAAAAGAAAAAATTGACATTATTTTATGGAATAGTGATATTAAGTTATTTATCATGTCCGCCCTCTCACCCGCGAAAGTTTCTTCAATAGAAATCGATGAAAAAGCAAAGCATGCCAAGGTAACTGTTGAAGAGTCTCAAGCTCCTCTTGCGATTGGAAAGGGCGGTGTCAACGTCAATCTCGCTTCCCGTCTTGCGGAGTATACTATAGATATAATCCAAATACCCAATACTGTATGAAACCACGTTCTCCTATCGTAGCAATTCTTGGTCATGTAGATCATGGTAAAACAACTCTCCTTGATTATATCCGAAGTAGCCGTATTGCCGCAAAGGAACATGGCGGTATTACTCAAAAGATAGGGGGATATACGGCAAAAACAGCAATCAAGGGATATCCTATCAGTGAAATCACCTTTATCGACACCCCTGGCCATGAAGCATTCTCACAACTCAGAGCTCGGGGAGCTACGGTGGCCGATATAGTCCTTCTCATGATAGATGCAAAGGATTCGCTCATGCCTCAAACTATCGAATCTATTTCTCACATCAAGCAAGCTAGCGTTCCCTGTATTGTCGTTCTCAATAAAATGGACCTTCCCGAAGCTAAACCAGAAAAGGTGAAAAACGATCTTCTTCGTCACGGCATTATGGTGGAGGGCAAAGGGGGAGATATTCCTGTGGCTCCCATAAGCGCAAAGACGGGAAAAGGTGTGCTTGAACTTTTGGAAACCATTCTCCTTATAGCAACTGACAAAGGACTTCACTATGACCCAGAAGCGGATCTTGAAGCATATGTTATTGAAACCAAAAAAGATAGGCGTGGAATTGCGGTAAGTGTGATAGTAAAAAATGGAATACTCCATGTTGCGGATACTGTATACGCGGGAGCAGTCAAAGCTAAAATTCGCTCTATAACGGATGATATGAATACTCAAATGCAAGAAGCCTCCCCTTCTCAAGCATGCGAATTATTGGGGTTTGAAATTGCTCCTCTGGTGGGATCAAGGATTTCTCCCCACAATATCGAAGTCATAGCTGAAGATATGCCCCCCGTAGCTAAAAAAGCGTTTACGGCACAAGATTTTTTTGCCCCAATACAAAAGGAGCAGAAAAAACTCTCCATCATCGTCAAAGCCGATTCTCAAGGCTCACTAGAAGCACTGGACACAATCCTTTCACAAAATACCAATATAGAGATTGTCCTTAAGGCCGTGGGGGATATCCACAAATCTGATGTGTTTCTCGCTAAAGCAAGTAAATCTATCGTAATTGGTTTCAACTCACATCTCGATCAAGAAACAAAAGACATTGCCAAACAAGAAAAAGTCATTATCAAACAATATACAATCATTTATGAACTGCTAAAAGAGCTGGAAGAGGTTGCACTCTTGCTCCAGGAAAAGGAACAGCAAGAAAAGAGCCTCAAAGGTGAGGCTAAAATACTGGCAACATTCACGATAGAGGGAGAAAAAGTATTTGGCTCAAAATTATCAAAAGGTAAGTTTCAATTAGGGGACATGCTGGAAATCCATAGAAATGATACTATTATAGGCAAATCAAAAATAGTTTCCCTAAAAATTAGGGCAAAGAAAGTTGAAGAAGTAAAGAAAGAACAAGAGTGTGGCATCATACTCTCCCCTGCACTTGACATTCGGGTGGGTGATGTGGTAAAATATATCCTATAATATGTTCCCTAATACAAACACCACTCTACCAAAATTAGCGGATATCATCGCTAAGGGGACAAGCGGCATCATTGTCCTCCCCACAAATCCTTCTCCTGATGCTATTGCAGGAGCAACAGCACTCTATTTAGGACTTCTCAAGATGCAAAAAAATGTCTCTCTCGTGTGTTCTTCCCCTATAAAAAGTGATGCCATGGCAGCCGATAAAATACAGTCATCTCTCACTATTGGAGGTGATAACTTGGTCGTATCGTTTCCGTATGTAGATGGCACTATCGATAAAATCGATTATCATATTCAGGGAGAAAAGTTTAATCTTGTCATTGCGCCCCGCCAAGGATTTCCCAAGCTTAATCCCAATCAAGTAGAATATTCTTATACAGGCGGATCATTTGATTTTATTATTACGGTAGATGTCCCCAATTTAAACGCTGTGGGGACTTTGTATACCGAAAATCAGGCCCAGTTCCAAGGCAAAGAGATTATTAATATTGACAGACATTTGACCAATGCTTTTTTTGGAACTGTTAACTATATCAACAAAACGAGCTCTTCAACATGTGAACTAGTGTATAAAGTACTCCAACAATTGCAGTGTGAAATTGATAAAGACATGTCCACTAATTTATATGCAGGAATTGCAGGTGCAACGAATACATTTACTTCGTATTCTGTCAATGCTGAAACGTTTGAAACTATTGCTGCTTTGTTAAAAGCGGGCGCCTCAAAAAAAATATCACCACAACCTGTGACAAGACCTCCATCATTTCAACAACCTGTCATCCAACTGCAAAAAAATGTCTCTTCTCCCGTGTTTCCAGTAAAACAGCCAGGTATTGAGCGTCAGCAGGTTCAAGCGATTACTTCTGTTGAAGCGCAGGAAAGTCAGTCCAAAGAAGGGGCACAAAGTCCCCAGGATTGGCTTAAACCAAATATCTTCAAGGGCGGCGGTTTTGTGTAAAGGTGATACAATTGTTCCATGACTCCTGACCAAATCATAGCTCAGCTCCTTTCAAAAAGAAAAATTGAAAATGTAACGTTATTTCTTAAACCCCCTCATCCCCTTACTTTTTCATTACTATCCCTCGGATTTGAAAAGGAATTAAATATACTTTTCCAAAAACTTCAATCTTGTAAGGATAAAAATGAAACAGTAGTGGTGTACACAGATTATGACGCAGATGGTATTACGGGAGGATCTATTCTTTGGGAAACGCTTCATGCAGTGGGATTCAAAGTCTTCCCCTATGTCCCTCATAGACAAAGCGAGGGCTATGGATTTTCTGTAAAAGGAATAGATGCTGTGATAGAAAAATATCATCCAAAACTGATTATTAGTGTCGATCATGGAATAAGTGCTCGTGAACAGGTGAAATATGCCTCGGATAAGGGAATTTCAGTTATTATTACCGACCACCACACCAAACCAAAACTTCTTCCAACCTCGGCAAAAGCGATTATTCACTGTCCCCTTGTATCCGGATCCGGACTCGCTTATATTACTGCTCTTGATATTTGGCATCATTTTGATGCCCATAATGAAACATTGAAACAACTATTTACTACCGATTTTTTGGCCCTCGCTTCACTGGGGACCATTGCCGATCTTGTTCCCCTCACGGGTTATTCAAGAAGTATCGCGAAATATGGTCTCCGTGCCTTTTCAAAAGCTACAAAGCCGGGAATTAAAGAACTTCTTGCGGTTTCTGGACTTTCTCATATGGAAATTTCTACCTATCATGCGGGTTTTGCTCTGGCTCCCCGTATTAACGCAGTAGGAAGACTTTCACATGCTATTGAGGCTGTCCGCATGCTCTGTACAAAAGATGCAGTAAAAGCAAAACTCCTTGCTCAGGAAGCTCAAGCTCATAATACCACTCGCCAAAAAATGGTAGATCTCGCTGTAGAAGAAGCCTTTATAGCAATTGAAAAAACGGCAGTGCCAAAATTAATTCTGCAAAAGAAAGAAAATTGGAATGAGGGAATTATTGGCCTTATTTCTTCAAAGATTACCGAGAGATATCAACGCCCCTCAATAGTTATGACAAAGACAGAAGAGGGATGGAAGGGATCAGCACGTTCTGTAAAAGGGTTTGATATTACTGCGTTTCTTCGGTCGCTCAAACTACTGAAACATATAGGGGGCCACCCTCAAGCAGGGGGATTTTCACTGACGGATGACCAATTGGATGAATTTGAAAAGCAGATTAACCTCCATATGAAAGAGGTCCCTGAACCAAGGGAATGGGAATTATATGTCGATATGGATATATCGTTAAGTTGTGTCTCAGAAAAACTCGTTGATGCTCTCCAAGAGCTTACTCCCTTTGGGGTTGGAAACCCTACTCCCGTTTTTCAAAGTTCAATCAAAGTACTCTTTGTAAAGAGTATGGGAAAGAAACAAGAGCATCTTAAGTTTGTAGGTCAGGATCCCGTTGAACGAACAAAGCAATTGGAATGTGTTTATTTTTCACCCAATGATGATCAAAAAAAACTAATTAAAATCGGTTCAACAATAGTAATAGCTTACACCGTAGATTCTCAATACTGGCAAGGAAAAAAACAACTGAAGTGCTTCATCAAAGTTGTTTCCCAAATGCTATAATGAAAAAGTATGAAAACTGTATATATTTCGGATACTCCCAACCTTGTTGGTAAGGAAGTTGAACTGCGGGGATGGGTCAATACCATAAGAAATCACAAGAAAATCGTTTTTATCGACCTTCGCGATAGCACTGGTGTAGTGCAAGTCGTTGGCGATGCTACCTACGCAACCCTTTCCCCTGAATCCGTGGTTTCCATTAGGGGATTGATAAAGGAACGCCCCGCAAAACTGGTCAATACAAAAATTAAGACAGGAACAATTGAGGTTGAGGCAAAATCATTTGAAGTTCTCGCCGCCGCAAAAGAACTCCCTTTTGATATGGGTAAGGAAAAATTGGATGTATCTCTCCCCATCATGTTGGATTACAGGAGTTTGACACTTCGCCATCAGAGTATCCGTTCCATTTTCAAAGTCCAAGAGACCATTGTCCAAACATTCCGAAAAATAATGAAAGACAAGGGATTCACGGAAATCCAAGCCCCCACCATTGTTGCAACCGCAACAGAAGGAGGAGCTGAAGTATTCCCTGTTTCCTATTTCCATCATAAGGCTTTTATGGCGCAAAGTCCCCAATTTTACAAGCAAATTATGGTGTCAATTTTTGAAAAAGTATTCACTGTTGCCCATGCATATCGCGCCGAACCTTCGGTAACAACTCGCCACCTCACTGAATACGTAGGGCTTGACGCGGAGATGGGATTTATAGATAGTTGGACAGAACTTATGGACATGGCCGAACATATGCTCAAGAGTATTTTTGCTGCGGTAAAAGCAAATCATGCAGATGTGCTTGGTAATCATGGTGTTGAAATTCCCAGAATTGAAAAAAGCATTCCTCGTATTAAGTTAACTGAAGCAAAAGAAATCATTTTCCAGCGTACAGGTCGTGATATTCGAAAAGAACCTGATTTAGACCCAGAAGGAGAACGGGAATTGTCAAAATGGTCACGAGAAACACACGGGAGTGACTTGGTATTTGTAACGCATTATCCCACTAAAAAAAGACCCATGTATACTCATCCTGATCCAGATAATCCAGAAGAAACATTGAGTTTTGACCTTATTGGAAAAGGACAAGAATGGATAACGGGAGGACAACGTATTCATAACTATGATACTTTGGTTGCAAACATTAAAAAATGGGGCCAGAATCCTGACAACTTTGAAATCCCGTATTTACAGGCATTTAAATATGGAATGCCACCAGAGGGTGGTTTCTGTTTAGGGCTAGAACGAATTACCATGAATATTCTCGGCCTCTCCAATGTGCGTGAAGCATCGCTCTTCCCCCGTGATATGGAACGAGTTGATATAAGACTTGCCTCGACCGAGGAAAAAAAAGTACAATAACATATGGATTTGTTGCGCATCATTGTTTTCTTATCTTTTTCCCTATTACTTCTTTTTTATCCAGGTGATTACTGGTTAACTCGTGTTTTTTCTCAGCAGGATATCTGGGAAAAAAAACCTACCCATCAATTTTCGCTTCATCCGATTCCTGAGGTTAGTACATATGCTCCCTATCCTCCTATTTCCGCGGAGGGAGTTTATATTACCGACTTATCATCTTTTACCCCTATTTTTGAACACAACAGTAAGCTCAAACTATACCCTGCATCAACCGCTAAAATTATTACCGCACTTGTGGTAGCAGACATATTTAAACCTACTGATGTCATTGTAGTTACTAAACAAATCACCAAACAAGATGAACCGGATTGGCAACTCATGGGACTGGTTACTGGAGAAAAAATAACAATCGAAAACCTTCTCTACGGCATTCTTGTCCATTCTGCGAATGATGCGGCATTTACTCTTGCCAACGCATACGGATACGATACATTTATAGGAAAAATGAATGAAAAGGCTGCCGAGTTGGGAATGAAAAATTCGCATTTCAAAAATCCGATTGGTATTGATGATCCAGAACAACTAACGTCTCCCTACGATTTGGCGCTTGCCGGACGCGCATTGCTAAAAGACCCATACTTGGCAAAATTTGTTTCAACAAAGGAAATTATCATCGCTGATGTAGATTACAAATATTTCCACAAATTAAGTAATGTCAATAAATTACTGGGAGAAATTATTGGAATAGGTGGATTGAAAACTGGGTATACGGAACTTGCAGGACAGAATTTAGTGAGTTTTTACAAAAAAAACGGCAACCAATATATTATTGTCGTCCTGAAAAGCCTGGACCGGTTTGAGGATACAAGAAGCCTTACCCAATGGATAGATCAGTACGTAACTCACATCTCCATGCCGTTGAATTAAAGTTTGCTCTCATCAATCAGCCATTTCTCCGACACTGCGGGAACGTATGATACAAAATTGTCATCTCCGAGGAAAACATAAACCGGTTGGTAATAGTCCTGATAGACATCTGGATCAAAGTAACCTAAGAACATTTTTTTTATTGTCACATTCTTCTTACCTGATCCTTCAGAGATTAATATTCCCTCCCCACCTAACAATTTCTCATATGCTCTTTGCCCGGTTATAAGAGGATAAACTCCTATTTGAGTTTCAGAAACGCCAAAGAATTTTATCTGGGCACTGATAACCGTTACCCCTTTCTTATTGGACATCAACATGACATAGTTCTGACTATTGAAATAAGAGGGGGAAACGGCCGGATATTGAGCCACATCCGGACGATAAAAATCTATTTCTATCATGTTTGACTCTTGCGGACTATCGATAATACCCGCGCTCGAAGACGTCTTATCATAGAACATATAAACGGGGTTTGTTTTACCCATGGCGAGGTCTTTTGGATATCTATCGATAGATTTCAAAAAGTTAATCGCGGTGTTTTCGGCACTCTCTTGATTTGGAGGCGTTACTGATTCAACCAATTCATTATCCTTTCGAAAGTCATAATCATAGCGAAAGTTATACGTATTGATATCAATAGCCAATCTTCTTTTTCCATCCTGAAAAACGGCCTCATTATTAACTAGCTTGTGTTTGACGAGTTCTGTATCAAACCCTAACATTTTGGCCATGACATATACCTTCGGTAAGTAATCAAATTGAAATTTTGAGGGAGGGAATAAAAGCACTTGAGCGGTATCAGTTGCGGTGATAGGCTGCCCCTCAATGGTGTCAAGCGTAAAAGAAAATCCTGCACTTGTCGTTGCATCATTCTTGAGAAAAAGCGGTTTAATCTCCTTAAATAGAGGATTGATATAGGTAACTTTTGGTTGATTCAATGAAAAAAGCAAAAACAGAAGCTTTATCGAATAAAAGAAGATAAGTACGACAACAAACGCAAAGATCGCGAAAGGGGCAAATTTACGAGAATAATACGACACCTCAGTTAAGGTCATGCTTTCATGATATCAGTTATTCCCTGCAACAATCAAGCAGCTTCCCCACCATCCCACTCATCTTTCCCAAAAAACATGTTCCCTTTTCATCGTTGTATTCAATAGGTTTTTCTTTTTCGGGAATTTCTATCTTTTTCATATCTTTTGTATCCATCACCCCTAAATTCAATGCCCAGAACATATTGTATAAATCGTATGATTTTCGGAATAAATCATGGGCCTTTGGTGCATCATTGTTTTTTAAAGCCTTCGTTCCTACTTCCATGACGCGCATCGATGCGGCGAGCAAATGCTTGCTTATACACCAGACTTCCTCCTCATACTCTTTAATCATCGATTTCATGAGTTCAACGCGCATCTTTCTCACCTCATTCAGTAAATCATAATATTTTGTCGCTCCTGTTTTTCCTCCCGAAAAAAAGAGGTGTTCCTCAATAGATATGAGGTTCATAACACCAATAGAAAGATCTTCTCCGGAAGATAAATCAAGTTTTTCCCCTTTTTCCATTGTTTTAACTTTATTCATGAATTCCTTCAGTTTGTTGTCATCCATAGTTAGATTCGAATATTTTTAATAAGGACCGCAAAGAGTCCCGATGTAACTAATAATAAAAATAAGGGCACGATAACTTTTTGGTAAAAAAAGAGAACTTTTCCATTATTGTATTTACGTATTAATTTATCTATGCCTATCCCCAATAGCCAAACCAGTGTCCCCAGTACTAATCCTACAAGAACTTTATCGACATGCATAAACGTATTGTTTTTATGATACATCTGCTTTGTCGCTGCTAAATACCCATAGGTAGAAACAAACATGATGGTTGTCCACAGAAGCGGATTTCTCAAAAATTTTGGTTTTTTTATAAAGGTTACAAACCAGAAAGAAATTGCAACATTAAGGCCCGAAATCCAAAGCGCAGTGAGTAAATCATCTACGCCAAGTTTTTTGGCAATAAACAATCCCCCTCCTACGGTGACGATACAAACGGGGCATTGAGCATTCACTGTTGGAATAAACATAGGTATAGTCTATCAAATTATAAATATTTTTTGAGTGTTTCTACGGAAAGCTGCATTTTCAATTTTTCTTCTTCGGAAAGAGGAATTTCTATAACACGCTCAATTCCACGTCTTCCCAAGACACAAGGAACACTTAAAGACACCCCTGTGTGCCCATATTCTCCCTCAAGGACGACTGATAGTGGATACACACGGCCTGCATCAGTGAGTATGGAGTGAACTAGTTGGTTTATTACAACACCGATATACCCAACTACCTCAGGTTTGCAACTTTAAATTAGGAACAAGTTGAAAATTATCGGTCATTAAGGTTGTCAACTCTTCTTTGTAAGAATCAATATTCTTGAAAAACTTTAAACTGGTTTTTTTAAATTCAGCGTAAGTTTCAAAATAATGGTTATTGGTAATCTTTTGATGAAAGAATCGCCAGAGTCTCTCTATTAAATTAAGATTAGGTGA
>Ga0210016_1000749_pt1 | contig 29366 bp, 19 predicted proteins | sample CryGeyCG2014_300_FD_185454 | JGI IMG/M metagenome (GOLD analysis project Ga0210016, IMG submission 185454) | Groundwater microbial communities from aquifer - Crystal Geyser CG02_land_8/20/14_3.00 (SPAdes) (version 2) | ecosystem: Environmental > Aquatic > Deep subsurface > Groundwater | place...
GCCGAGGCTCTTGGGGTCGCCCCAGCTTCCTGCCGCCAACTTGTGGGTCGCGAGGGTGCGAGAGGGGATAAACTCCTTCCGAACAACTCTGGCGGTGTAGGTCGCCAGCACACCTGGCCGCCGCTCAACCCCCCGGCAAATGGTCTCGATCTTGGGATCGTTGGCAGCGATGGCGGGCCCGAGGATGACCGAGAGCACCGTAGGGATGAAACAGCCAACGAACGGTCGCACTCTCTGAATCACCATTACCGCACACGCTCCTAGACATCAGCCACGTCCGTTCCCACTGGTGAAACGAACCGCGACACTGGCCGACTCTTCCTGTCGCCACCTACAGGCGGCAGAGGCAGGAAACATGCTTCCTCGGGCCCGACATAGTGTGGTGTCTCGCAATTGCCTTTCACATCGCCAAGTGGCGCGCTGGCCCGCAAAGTGGGGTGATTCCGCAGCGATTTGCCCTTGGCAGGGCAGATCGGTGCGGAATCCAAGTGAAAGGAAATTGCGAGACACCACAATAGTGAACCAACAGCGAGGGCGCTTCGCTCTGCTCCCGAAAGGCATTCTCAGAAGCCAAAGCTGCAGATGGTGGCGCCAGCGCCGCATTGGGAGTAGTTCACAGTGATGTCACAGGTGTGAGCAGCGCACAATGCCTGGCAGCTCTCAGTTGGAGGCAGCGGACCAAGGTCGAAATAGAACTTACATGGGCGACAGTCTTCCGGGTTCTCATCGCATCCCTCGGTGGGACACTCGCACGCCCAGAGCTGCCAATTGCAGGTCTCCATGCACCGCTTGTCGTTCGGGTTACTATCATTGAGCCAGCAATACTCGGTCGGCCCGTTGTAGCATTTCTCGCCGGCTACCTCCTGGCAGTCGGGCGGTGCGCCCGCAAGCACCATCGCAAGGTCCTTGTTCGTAAGCTCCTGCATCGCGCCCGCGTAGGGCACTGTAACGATTGCGAAAGCCAGTGCCAATCCAAACGTCGGAAGTGTGAATCCCATTCTCTGTCTCATGCTGTGCTCCTCAGTTCTGTGGTAGTGCTCGTCGACGGCCGGTCGCCTTGTTACGCCGGGTTCTCCGGGGTCTATCTGGCTACGGAACAGCCTGGCGCCTCACCTCCTTGTTGGTCCGCGAACTCCTTGTCGACCAAGTCCACCAAGAGCGGCGACACTGAATGGCCGTGAAGTGTAGATTCTACCAACCGCCCAGCAGCACTGCATTCGCCGGATGCCCGATTTTCGAGGTTCGCCCATCGGCGAATGCCGCCGGGCGCCGGTGTCCGCTGTGCTCCGACCGACCGCGCCATGGCTTGCATCACGGCCGCCACACCCGAAGCTGTTCGATACATGGGCGTGCTCACGGCTCCGTTGGGGCATGATCCCCTGTCAGGGTGGCAACGGGACGAATCTGCTCCGGTTCGGGCCGCGGCTCGGTGAGGAACTTCTCGATCTCACCTTGCTCCCAGCCGTTCGGGTACCCTCGCTTCTCGAAGAAGTCGTTCATCTCCGCGCCAAGCGGGACGAGTGCTAGAAGCGGCGGCGACCGGCGATCAACAGCCAGCTCGCGAACCTGGAAAGAGCGGATCTCCCAAGCCTGTGGTTGGCCTTGCTGCGGCAGGGCCAGCGTCTGGCTCTTGGCACGCCACGGCAACCAGAAGCCCGGCACGACCTCCCTGAGATCCGAGGCCACGTACGCGTACAACAGCCCCGCCTCCCAGCCCGCGGGGAGCTTGAGACCGCTGGCCGCGGAGCCACCGTCACTGCCCTTCGAGCGCCGCTCCAGCTCGACGACTTCCCACCTCAGGATCGCGAAACTTCGCTCTGGAGCGACCCAGATGCGGTCATAGCAGTTGGCATTGTGCACACGTGCTGTGGCACTCGCCTTGCTCTGAAGGATAACGCAGTCGCCGTCAGGAAGCGCCTCCTGGCCCACAAGGCGCAGAGACGGCGCTATCTGCGGCTTCCGGAGGTATTCGCAGTCGAACAACCCGGTCTGGATGATGGCGGTCTCCAGCCGGTTGAACTGGCCGGTCAGCTTGGATTGGTACGGCTGTAGAGCCACTGAGTTGTCCCGATCTGTCCAGCGTGCGAGGCGCACGCCGTCGCACGCTTCCACCGTGTGGTAGTCGTAGCCGGGTCGCCCTTTCCCTACTCGCCCCGTCCTCCTGTACATGTCCCACAGGTTGACCCCGTCAAACACACAGAGCACCTTCTCCAAGCGCCACTGGTCGGGCATCCACCACAGAGACACCAGCGATAGGGAGCGCTCCGTGAGTTCGTCGGGATGGAACCCGAGTGTCCCGGGCTCGCCCCAAGCTCTCGCAGCGGACCTGTGCTGCTCAAGCCGGCGCGGTGGGATGAACTCACGCTCCGCCACATGCACCGAATACGTCTTCATCACCACCAAGCGGCGCTCGATCCCGCGACAGATCGCCTCGACCTTCGGGTCGGTCTTCTCGGCGGCCAATGACGCCGAGAGCGCGAACATCACTGTGCCTACGGCACAAGCAGTATCAACCGCCTTGGCGCTGGAGATAATCAACGGGAGCCACTCTCCTTATGCTACTGTATGGAGTCGAACGACAGTGCAGGCAGGAAGAGATCGACCCGCCTGTTCCAGAGGTAAGGCACGGGGGGGGGGAACTACCAGTCGTAGCCAATCGCCCCCGTGTCGTAGGCCATGTCGCTGCGCGAATTGTCCGCGTTGGACCTCCGCGCACACCACGCACGCATCCTGCTCCCGCGTTCCGCAAGGCAGCAACACAGCCGTGAGCCGCAAGAATCGACCGAGTGGGATTGCCACCACGGCCAAACATGGGACGCCGTCACCGCAGACGGCAGGTCACCTTCGTGTGCCGTTGGGGCAACCCGCAACGCAGTCACCTACCCGGAAACACCCGAAACAGTCGCGTGCGTGATTCACGGAGCTGCCTCGGTTCCCAGACTTGCGCCTCAGAAGCACTGGGTCAGGCTCCAGCCGCATTCCGCGTAGTAGAACTCGAAGAGGTTGCAGTCATTTGCGTCGCACTTTTCCTGGCACCTGCCGCTGGGAGGGAGCGGGCCGAGGTCCCTGATGTCTCGGCACGGTGCGCAGTCATTTGGGTTCTCGTCGCAGGAGCTTCTCGGGCAATTGTCTTGGCAGTCGTATTTCTGGTACGTGCAGGTCTCCATGCACCACTTGTAATCGCCCCAGATCTGCATCCAGCACATTTCGGGATCGTCTCCCACACAAAGCTGGCCCTGCACTATCTCGCAGTCTGGGTACGTGCCGACGGTAGTCGCTGTCAATCGGTGATCGGGCAATGCTTCCATCGCACTTGCCCCTTGGAGTGGGCCAAGTGCCGAAGTGAGTGCCCATGCGAACGTCACGCACGCGAATCTCGTTCTCTGTCTCATGCTGTGCTCCTCAGTTCTGTGGTAGTGCTCGTCGACGGCCGGTCGTCTTGTTACGCCGGGTTCTCCGGGGTCTATCTGGCTACGGAACAGCCTGGCGCCTCCTCTCCTTCTTTGATGTGCAAACTCCTTGTCGACCACCAGCGGTGAAACTGAATGCCTGCGAAGTACCGATTCTATCAATCGCTCAGCAGCAGCGCATTCGTCGGACGCCCGATTTATGCTATCCGCCCATCGGCGAGTGCCGCCGAGTCGGGAAAGCGGCGCCGCTATCGCAGGATGCCCAGTCGGAACCCTTCCGCCACCAATTGGACCCGGGTGTGCACCCCGAGTTTTCCAAAGAGGTTCTCGACGTGCTTCTTCACGGTGCACGGAGCTACGCGACAGACCCCGGCAGCGCCCTCGGTAGTCCCACAATCCGCCAAGGCTTGCAGCACGCGTGTCTCGGTAGGGCTGACTATGTCGGACGCCACCACGCCATCCTGCCCCCCCCCCGAAAGACCAACCTGATAGGCAGTCTGCTCGGCAACCCTGAACCCGTGCTCTTGCAGCAGATGGCAGACGAACTCCCGCGCCACTTGATCGACCATCCGCACCTGGATTTTCTGCGGCGCCATGCGTTGACTCCTTTCCCCGTCAGAAGCCTTCACGATCGTTGCGAACGTCTTGGACAGGCACGCGGGGTGCATCCCGCGATTACGGGGGGCGGAATGCTCCCCTCGGTTCACCTCGTAGTGTAGTTCCTTGTGGGCGTCACCGGTGCGCGGGGTGACGCCCACAAGGGGCTACGCTACTGGGGCCCCGTAATCGTGGGATGCACCCGGCACGCGACTGCACGGAGGACCCTCCGTCAGCCTTCCGCGGTCGGCGAGTACTGGGTCAGACTCTGAGGGCCCTCAGCCCTTTGCCTTCTTGGCCCGCGGCTTCCTGTCGCTCTTCCGCGTGCCCCCGACCTGTGCGTACTGGGTCGAGTCGGGGCCGTAGACGCCGCGAACGAGGCTGCGGAGGCGGGTGGTGAGGTCGCGGAAGTCGGTGAACTTGTTGTCGCGCTCGTCCATGGCGGCAGTGCGCTGGATGTTCAGTTCCGCCACCTTGTAGTCTGTCGGAAAGCTTGCAGGCATCGTTCGTCGCTCCTCTCAACTGGTTCTCTGCCTCTAAGTTCGGGCCCTTGGCCGTTCGCGGCCTTATGCGACCTTCATCCTGCCAACGGAAAAGCAACCAGCCCGCTGGCGAAGGTCATATGCGGAAAGGATAAGCCTGAGAAACGATGGTCATACTCATCCGAACACGGATCTTATTCATGCTGCCGAAGTATAACTGATCCTTGGCGAGTATAAGGCAATTCATTGCGCGTGCAGGTTTCAGTTGTCAAGTATAAGCGTAGCCTCCTGCCACGAAGTCCAGACGACCGCCCCGCTGGTTCATGCTACGGAACCAGTGGTTCCGTCGTGCCGGTTGGGGTGAGGTCCTGGTGTCTGTGAAGCTGAGCCAAGGCCGGACTTGAACGAGGCCCCCACTCGCAAACACGACAGCCCGGCCCTCGCGTCGGTCAGACGGAGGTCCGGGCTGGAGTGGGTAAGCCAGGGGGATGGGCGAGGATGGCGGCCAGCAACACGCGACCATCTGCCGAGGCCGCGCAGACCTCCACGAAGTAAGCATCAGTTGGCGACATCGTCCGGCGAAGAGTCCGCTGTCGCACGCGTCCGTCTCCTTGTCAGGGAGCCCTCGCCCTCGCGCGTGTCAGTTCCCTGCGATTCCGAACTGGAGCGGATGTTACTACAATAGCGGCCGGAATGTAAGCGTGTGCGTGGGGCAATCTCTGCGGAGCGAGATCCGGGTGTCGCTTGCGCTTCACGGCGTCGCAGAGTACCCTTGACTCCCGGCCGCACCACGGCCGCGAGGAACGCCATATGCTCGAAACACTGGAATCGCGCTTCGCCCAGATCCAGCCCGCTGTCGACTTCTGCTCACTACGGTACGTCCGCGAGGTCGGCGAGAGCTTGACCGTTCGGCAAGATGTGCCTGAGCCCGCGGCCTGCTCCGACGACGCCGGCGCGATGATCACCGTCATCCACCAGGGCGGGCTTGGCTACGCGGCCACGTCCGACTTGACGGTCGAGGGGCTGCGGCGGGCTGCGGCGAAGGCGACCGACTACGCAGCGCTCACGGCGGGCCGGTCCGTCACGGACTTTGGCGCGTTGACGATGCCCGCGCCCGTCGGCGAATACGTCGGGCCGGCGCGGGTCCCGTGGAGCTCCACTTCTCTCGGCGAGAAGTTCGAGGTGCTCAAAGCGGCGTGCGCGAAGCTGAAGGTTAGCGATCGCATCGTCGACTGGCATGCCAGCATCTGGCACCTCGCCCATGAGACGGTCTACCTCACTTCCACCGGCGGCCGCGTGCGGCAAGAACTGAGTCTCGTGGCGCCTTCCCTGGAGGCAGCGGCGAACGAGGGAAGCGACACGCAAGGGCGCTCCCTGGGAAGCCTGCGCGGCAACTGCCGGCAGGGCGGGCTGGAGGTGCTGGAGGACTGTGGGTTCCATACGTCCAGTCAGCGCATTGCCCAGGAGGCGCTGGAACTCCTCGGGGCTGAGAACTGCCCGAGCGGCCGGATGGACGTGCTGTTGGCCAGCGACCAGATGATGCTGCAGATCCACGAGTCCATCGGCCACCCGTTGGAGCTGGACAGGATCCTCGGCGACGAGCGGAACTACGCCGGCACCAGCTTCGTGAAACCAGAGATGTTCGGTACGTACCGCTACGGATCCGACTTGCTGAACGTCACCTTCGATCCGACGAGACCGGAGCAGTTCGCCAGCTACGGCTACGACGATGACGGGCTGCCCGCGGTCAAGGAGTTCGTCATCAAGGACGGACTCCTCGTTCGCGGACTAGGCGGGGTCACCAGCCAAGCCCGGAGCGGGCTGCCGGGCGTCGCCGACAGCCGCGCGTGCAGTTGGAACCGGCCGCCCATTGACCGGATGGCAAACCTGAACGTGGAGCCCAACGGCAGCACCTTCGACGAGCTGGTCGCTGCCGTAGAGCGCGGGGTGTACATGGAGACCAACAAGAGCTGGTCCATCGACGACAGCCGCAACAAGTTCCAGTTCGGCTGCGAGTACGCCCGGCTCCTCGAGAACGGCAAGCTGACGCACGTCGTCAAGAACCCGAACTACCGCGGCATCTCCGCCACCTTCTGGCGCAGCCTGAAGGGCGTCGGCAACGAGGCCACGGTGGGCGTTTTCGGCACGCCCTACTGCGGCAAGGGCGAACCCAACCAGTCCATCCGCGTGGGGCACGCCAGCCCGGCGTGTCTGTTCGGCGACGTCGAAGTGTTCGGGGGAGAGTAGCGCGAGAGCCGACTGACTGGACCGATCCGACCGATAGGACTCAGTGCATCATGCGAGATAGCTTCTACAGCCTGGCGGACCAGTTGGTGGCTCAGTGCGCGGGCGCCGAAGTGCTGCTGCTCAACTTCGCGGCCGAGCGGAGCGACTTCGTTCGGTTCAACAACAGCCTTCTCCGTCAGGCAGGCAACGTGCTGCAGCAGTACCTCGACCTCGAGCTGATCGACTGCGACAAGCATGTGAGCGAGACGATCTCACTCTCAGGTGACGGCCAGGAGAACCTGCGGAAGGCGAGCGCATCGCTGGATGGACTGCGCGCGCGCTTGCCCCAGGTGCCGGCCGACCCGTACCTGCTGTACGCGCAGGAGGTGCGGAGCAGCGAGAAGACGGGCGCGTGCAAGCTACCACCAGTCAAGGACGCTGTTGGCGCAATCCTGACTGCGGGCGCGGGGAAGGACTTGGTGGGCATCCACGCCCAGGGCGAGAGCGGCGGCGGCTTCGCCAACTCGTTCGGGCAGCGCAACTGGTTTGCGACCCACAGCTTCCACTTCGAGTGGTGCCTCTATGCCCAGGGCGACAAAGCGGTGAAGTCGGCGTATGCGGGCTTCGAGTGGTCGGGCGCGGAGCTTGCTGCGAAGATGGCGACAGCCGCCGGACAGTTGGGTGCTCTGGGGCGGCCGGCGAAAACGGTGCCGCCCGGCGAGTACCGTCTCTACCTTGCGCCGGCGGCCTTTGCCGAGTTCACCGACATGCTTGGCTGGGGAGGCTATGGGCTGAAGAGCCACCGCACCAAGACCACCTGCCTGCTGAAGATGCTCGAAGAAGGCGCGGCGTTCAGTCCGTTGTTCTCGGCCAAAGAGAACACGGTGGAAGGGCTCAGCCCCAACTTCACCGACGCCGGCTACGTCAAGCCGGACTCGGTCCACCTGGTCACGGCAGGGCGCTTCGACACGTGCCTCGTCTCGCCGCGTTCAGCCAGAGAGTATGGAGCGGAGGTCAACTCCGACGGCGAGTCGCCCAGCTCACTCGACATTGCCGCGGGTGACCTCCCGCGCGACGAGGTGCTGCAGCGGCTGGGCGAAGGCGTCTACTGCAACCAGCTTTGGTATCTCAACTGGTCCGACATGCCCGCCTGCCGGATCACCGGGATGACCCGCTTCGCCACCTTCTGGGTCGAGGGCGGCGAGATCGTCGCGCCACTGAACGTGATGCGATTCGACGAAACTGGCTACCGAGCACTGGGCAGCAACCTGCTCGCACTGACTCGCGAGCGCGAGTTCCTGCCGGACTCGGGCACGTATGACGCCCGGTCGACGGACAGCGCCCGCGTGCCGGGCGCGCTGATCGAGGGCTTCCGGTTCACGCTGTAGCCATCACCGCGCGTTCCGGTGCTCCACCTCGACGACTGCCGAGATCCCGCCGCGCACGTTGAAGTCCCCCGTCACCTTCATCCAGCGCGGCTGACAGGCTGCCACCAAGTCGTCGAGGATCTGGTTGGTTACCGCTTCGTAGAAGATCCCTGCTTCGCGATACGACCACAAGTACAGCTTGAACGCCTTCAGCTCCAGGCACAGTTCGTCGGGCGTGTACTCCACCCGAATCGCCCCAAAGTCCGGCTGTCCCGTCTTCGGGCAGACGCTGGTGAACTCGGGGCAGTCGAACTTGATGACGTAATCGCGTTCGGGGTTGGGGTTGGGGAAGGTCTCGAGGGTTCGGGAGGGTTGGGTGGGCATCGGCAGTCGGTTCCTCGCCGGAAGGGATTGCACCCATTGTGACCAATCAACCCGTACTGCGCCACGCGTTGACGCCAAAGCGGGGATCACCTGACCCCAAGAGAGGAGCAATGAGATGCCTCCATCATGTGGTGCCTTCTTGTGGCTGTTGTTGGCCGGGACAGGTCAGGCCCAGCAGGTCACTCTCGCCCATAGCGGCCGCCCCACCGCCACCCTCGTCCTCCAAGCCAACGCCCCCGACCGCCTCACCCAGGCCGCCGACGACCTGCAGGCGTACGTCAAGAAGATCAGCGACGTCGAACTCCCGCTGAACCGCGACGGCAAGCGCGTCAACGGAACCGGTCTCTACCTCGGGCTGTGCGAGCCGTCGCTCGACACCGACGTGCCCGACGCCAAGCTGAACCCGGAGACGTATGCCATTCGCGTGCGCGACGGAAACGTGTTCTTCGCCGGCCGGTACCCGACGCCGGCGGCATTCGCCGTCTACTCGTTCATCGAGGGATCGCTGGGCGTGCGCTGGTTTGCGCCGGGCGACGCGTGGGAGTACGTGCCGCAGGGGAAGCCGGGTGAGCTGACGGTGGAAGTACGCGAGGTCGTGGCGACGCCGGACACGTCGCCGCGAATCTGGTCGGGGCACGCCTGGGTCGACTCCTGGCAGCGCTGGAATCTGCGGAACAAGACCGTAATGAGCGAGGTCGTGCCGCGGCGGCAGTTCCAGAACAACCTGCACCGGGTGTTCCCGCCGGACAAGTACGGGAAGACAAACCCGGAGTTCTACCCCCTCATCAACGGCCAGCGCTGGATTCCCGCTCCCGACGACGCGCACTGGCGGCCGTGCGAGAGCAACCCCGAAGTCGTCCGGCTCACTGTCGAGTACGCCCGCAAGTGGTTCGACGACCACCCGAACGTCGACAGCTTCTCTGTCGGCATGGACGACATCTCCCACCTGTGCTCCTGCCCCAACTGCCGCGCGCTCGATCCGCACGCGGATTCGTACGAGAAGCGGGAGTTCTCCGACCGGCACTACAAGTTCGTCAATGCCGTCGCCCGGGAGGTCGCGAAGACCCACCCCGACCGGTACATCGGCACGCTCATCTACGCCATCGCCCGCGAGCTGCCGGAGACGGTGCCGAAGCTGGAGGACAACGTCTTCGGCTACATTACCGAGACCAGCGCCTTGTGGTGGCAGGACGGGCGGAAGGAAGCCGACCACGAGCTGACTCGCCAGTGGGCGGAGCGCTGCAAGCACCTCTCGCGCTATGACTACTACGGCATGGGGACGTTCGCGCCGCGGCTCTACCCGCACGCGATGGCGGCGCAGCTCAAGTTCGACAAGTCGCTGGGGCTGGAAGGCATGTACACCGAGGTCTACACCTTCCTGCCGCACACCGCGCCGATGATCTGGGCGTTCGCAAAGATGCAGTGGGACGCCTCGCTGGACATCGACCAACTGCTCGCCGAGTTCTACACAAAGGCGTTCGGCAAGGCGGCCGGCACGATGGCGCAGTACTACAGCCTGCTGGAGCGTTCGTGGAACACGCCGCGACCGGGCCGCGACGGCTGGGTACACCGCAACCTCGTCCGGCAAGCGCTGTCCATTTCGCCGGACGACTGCGACGCGGGAATGGCGCTGCTCGACAAGGCGTACGCGGAAGCGGATACCGATCTTGCGCCCCAGCGGATCGACACGGCCCGCGCAGCGCTACTGTATGCCAGCTATCCCACCAAGGAATACGGGCTGTCACAGAAGCTGATTGCCGATTCCGTTGCGGACGAGCGGGAAGCGGAGTCCATGTTGTCGCAAGTTGAGCAGCTTATGCGTCTCAGTGCAGAGCGACAGAAGCTCTGGGCGGCTGCCATGGACCGCCCTGATCTGCTCGGCGAGAACCTCCGCGGCCTTGGGGGCCATGGCTACTTGGTCACCGGACAGGTGGCCAAGGTTGAGAGCGGCGGCGCAATCGGCGCGCTGAAGGCCCTCGCGTGGTACGCCGACCAAGCACCGGAGCGGCTGCCCCAGGTGAAGGCGCGCTTCGCGAAGACTGCCCCAGAAGGTGACGTGGCGAACGCCGTCAATGCCTACCTATGGGTGGCGGAGAACAAGCCGCCAAACCTGGCCGCGAACCCGGGCTTCGAGGACCGCGGCGAGAACGCCGCTGCAGCCGAAAAGGACTGGGAGACGAAAGGCGCACCCAAAGGGTGGTCGCTGTGGAGCCGCGCTGGGAACACTGACTTCCGCGTGCAGTCCGGCGTCGGCCGCGACGGTTCCGCGGCCGCAGTGCTCACCGGTGGGAGCGGCGGCACGTACCTGCAGACCGTTAGGGCCGCGCCGGGTGAACACTACCTCGTCACCTGCTGGGCGAAGAGCGGCGCGCCCGCAGGCGAGGTCGTCGGCCAGTTCGGCATCCGCTTCCAGAAGCCCGGCGGCGGCTGGCACGAGCGGCGCGACCTGGAGCCACAGGTCGACCTGGTCGAGTCCAACGACTGGCAGATGCTGAGCCTCTTCATCACCGTCCCCGAAGGCGCCGGCAGCTTCGTGCTCATGCCCGGCTCCGGGCCGCTGGGCGAGGAGGCGTCGGTGTTGTTTGACGACGTGGCGGCATGCCGGCTGAAGCAGGGGTGACCTCGGGGGGGCGCACCCGGGAACCGAGCTACAATAGGGGGTGCCGTGGCGCGTTCTGCAGTCGAAAGGGAGGCGTAGCATGGAAGACATCCTCACCAAGACCTTGAACTTAGGCATGGGCGCGATCAACTTCACCAAGGAGAAGGCTGAGAAGTTCGTCGAAGAGCTGGTCAAGCGCGGGCAGGTGCCGAAGCAGGAAGCCTCGAACGTCGTCGAGGCGCTGCTCAAGCGCGGCGAGCAGGAGACGAAGGAGATCAAGGGCGTCGTCGGCCGGTGGGTGCAGCAGGCGCTGCACGAGGCCGGGGTGGCCACGCACGCAGAGTTGGCAGCCCTCGAGAAGCGACTCGCGGCGGTGGAAGAGCGGCTGGGCGTGAAGCCGGAGCCGGAGTGTGCGCCGGAAGAGTGTCCCGCCTGCGCGTGCGCTGAGCCGGAGCCTTGCCAACCGGAGGCGCCGCCGACAGACCAGTGATGCGCCCCGCCAAGGTTCTCGGTCAGCTTCGCCGGTACCGACAGATCGTCGATGTACTGGTCAAGCATGAACTGGGCTACCTGATCGACAAGCTCGGGCTGTCGCTCTTCCGCCCTCGACTGCGGAGGCGAGCGGGGGCGGAAGCTCCGAAGCCCTCGCGGCCCCGGCGAGTGCGGCAGGTGCTTGAGTCGCTCGGCGCAACCTTCGTCAAGCTGGGTCAGTTGCTCAGCACCCGCGCGGATCTGCTGCCGCCCGAGTACATCGCCGAGCTGGCGCGACTCCAAGACCAGGTGCCGCCCTGCCCGTTCGAGCAGATCCGGACGGTCGTGGAGGAGGACCTCGGCGGCGAGCTGTCGCGCCACTTCCGCTCCTTCGACAGAGAGCCTGCTGCAGCGGCCTCCATCGGTCAGGTCCATTTGGCGACGCTGTGCAACGGCACTTTGGTCGCGGTCAAGGTGCAGCGCCCCGAGATTGCGGAGGTCATCGAGACCGACCTCTCGATCCTGCAGGGCATCGCGCGTTTCCTGGACCGGCACGCGCAGGTGCCCGGGATCAGCAGCTTCGAGGATCTGCTCGAGGAGTTTGCGCGCGCCATCCGGGACGAACTGGAGTACCCGCTGGAGGGGCGGAACGCGGAACGCTTCGGCGAGCTGAACGCGGGGCGGCCCGCCGTGGCCGCTCCGGCCGTCATGTGGGACTTCTCCGGCCCGCGGGTGCTTACCATGGAACGCCTGGAGGGGATCAAGGTCAGCGAGCTGGCAACGCACCCCTCGCCGCCGCTGGCCGGCGGCGAGGTGATGCGACTCCTGACGGAGGTGTACCTCCACGGCATTCTGGTCGACGGCTTCTTCCACGCCGACCCCCATCCGGGCAACCTGGCTGTCCTGCCCGACAAGCGGCTCGCGTTCGTCGACTTCGGGCTCATGGGACGGCTGCCGGTGCGGGTGCGCGAGCACTTGGCCGACCTGTTCGTGGCCGTGCTGCGGCGAGACGCGGAGGCGATCACCTCCGGTCTGCTGGAAATGGGCGTCGCCCGGGGCGAGGTGGACCGCTCGGCGATGAGCCGCGACGTAGAGCACATGCTGGCCCGCTACTATGGGATGCCGCTGAAACGCCTGCCCGCCGAACGGATGCTCGAAGAGTCGCTCCAAGTGGCATTCCGCCATCACCTCATCCTCCCCCCGGGCTTGGCCCTGGCTGCAAAGACTGTGTCCACCTTGGACGGCCTGGGCCGCCAGTTGGACCCTGAGTTCAACATGAGCGAGGCCGCTCAGCCGATTGCGGCAGCCATCGTGGCGGAGCGAATCGCCCCAAGTCGAGTTGCCAGTGAGCTGTTCCACGGGCTGCGCGACCTCAACCGGGCGTTGCGCAAGCTACCGGACCAGCTTGTCGGCGCGCTGGACAGAGTGGCCACCGGCAACCTTCAGTTGCGGGTCCAGCACGAGCAACTGCAGAAGCCCATCGCGCAGTTGCACCTGATGATGAACCGCCTCTCTTTCAGTATCATCATCGGGGCGCTCATTCTTGGCTCGGCGTTGGTGCTTCAGGCGGACATGGGGCCGTTCCTGTGGGGGGTCCCGGCCATCGGCGTGGTCGGCTTCGCCGTGGGGACCATTTGGGGGCTCTGGCTGCTGCTGGCGATGTCGCGGTCCGGGCGCCTTTAGTTGGCGGATTGCTCGTCTCCGCGGAAGATGCGGACTCTCGACGCAGACCAGGAGAGAACAGCACCACATGACTGCTGCCATGACCTCCCGCGAACGTCTGCTCGCCGGCCTCCGGCGCGAGCCTGTCGACTATGTGCCGCTGACGCCGTTCTTCAATTCACTCACTCCCGTTCAGCGCCGAGGTCGACTGCGCCCACGCCGGCGGGATGCGCACAACCTACACTGTCCACACGGGCGTCATGCCGCTCCTCGACCACCTCGCCAGCCTCAACTTCGACTCGATCATGCACCCCGACATCGCCTTCGCGGGCGTGGATCTGCAGGAGGTCCAGGGGAAGTTGACACCCGAGAAGAGCCTCTGGACCGGCCCCAGTAGCACCTTCCACCTCTGGAACGGCCCCGAGGCAACGCGGAAGGCGGTCCGGCAGGTGTTCGAGGTCTTTGGCAGAACCGGCTTGGTATTGTCCCAATGCGTCTCGTCTCACAGCATCATGCCGTGGGAGAGCACGGCGGCGATGATCGACGAGTGGAAGAAGCTGAGGTGAGCATATTGGCGAAAGAGCGTCCCGACATCATCCAAGGCAGCGAGGCGGATGGCGCTGCCGAAGAACGCCCTCGATGGCTCGCTGACCGCTTGCAGTGGTTCCAGGACCTCAAGTTCGGTCTGTTCCTGCATTGGGGACCGTACTGCCAGTGGGGCTGCATCGAGTCGTGGCCGCTGGTCGAGGCGGACACGTGGGCGCGACCGGATGACTTGCGGGCCTGGGTGGAACGCGAAAGGGACCTGGCGCGGTCCCGCCGCGACTACTTCGCGCTGAACACGACGTTTAATCCGACGCAGTTCGACGCGGCGGAGTGGGCGAAGGCGGCTGAGTACGCTGGGATGAAGTACGTCTGCTTCACGACGAAGCACCACGACGGCTTCTGCATGTTCGACACCAAGACGACCGATTACCGGGTCCCCCACCCCGACTGCCCGTTCCACGCCGACCCTCGCGCTAACATCGCCAAAGGGGTGTTCGACGCCTTCCGCGCCCGCGACTTCGGCGTGAGCTGCTACTTCTCCAAGTCGGACTGGCACTCGCCCTACTACTGGTCGCCCGACTTCCCCAATCCTGACCGCAACGTCAACTACGACCCGACGCAGCACCCCGACCTGTGGGAGCAGTTCGTCCGGTTCGTCCACGCTCAGATCGAGGAGCTGATGACCGCCTCCGGCCCAATCGACGCACTGTGGCTGGATGGCGGCCAGGTCCGCCCGCCTGCCCCCCTCGCCCGCCCGGGCGTCGTCCCGCTACGCGGATCAGACATCCATCTCCTCGGCGCCCCGAACCCACTGCCGTGGCGCTCTGGGGACGGGCACGCCGAGGTGACGCTGCCGGAGCAGTTGCCGTGCGAGCATGCGTGGGTGCTCAGGTTCCCCCACAGCCGCGCCGACTCTCCGCAGCACTGACCGGATGGGCCAAGTCAGTGCCCGAATAGGTTCGGGGCCCCGAGCCTATTCGAGAGACATGTACACCTCTGCGAGGTACCTGCCGCGGCGTACAACCCACCGGCATGCCGACGCAACCGGCGCCGTCGCGACCGTAGAGTTCGCCTCGACGGAGCAGGAGGTGCGCGCCACGCGGCGAACGTGGCGTCCCGCCTCGGCGGCAACACGCAGGCAGCGAGGGCTCCCATGAGAGCAGGTTTCTTCGAGAAGGACGTGACTCCGCCCGTCGGCGCCTACCTTGCGGGCTACCCCAGCCGGAACGAACCCAGCCAGGGCGCCGATGACCCGCTGTACTTGCGCATTGTTGCGCTGGAAGACGACGCGGGTGAGCGGCTGGTCCTCGTCACCGCAGACTTGCTGAAGTTCCCGCGGGACATGGCTTGGCGGACGAAGGTCTGGTGCCAGCGGACGCATGGGCTCCGCAGCCCGCTGGTGATCGTCAACCTGTCGCACACGCACTCGGCCCCTGCGCTGTTCCTCCAGCGCTGCTACCCGCAGTGGCCACTGAATCTCGATTACGTGAATGCCCTGGAGCAGTCGATCCGTGACGGCATCAGTGCAGCGCTGGCCGACCTGCGACCCATGCGCGTGCAGTACGGCCTGCACCAGGCGCACTTCGGCATCAGCCGCCGGCTGCCGCAACCGGAGAACGGCGGGCGGGTGGTCCTGTCGCCCAACCCCGACGGGTACTACGACCCGGACCTGCCGGTCTTTACGTTCTCCGAAGGCGACGAGTTGAAGGCGGTGCTGTACTCCTATGCCTGCCACCCCACGTCCAAGGCCACGCTCAACATTAGTGCTGACTGGCCGGGACTGGTATCGCGGGGGCTGAAGCAGGAACTGGGCGACGACGTGCTGACGTTCTTCGTGCAAGGCGCAGGCGCCAGCATCATGCCGCGCTGCCCTCAGCGCGACGGGCAGGAGGAGTATGAGCGCTACTGGCGAGCGGCGGCCGGAGACATTGCCGCGTTCGTCGGGTCGGCCACCATGCGCGCTGTCGACCTCCAACTCCACGGCCTCGAGAAAGAGTTTGAGCTCCCCTACGACCTGACGAGGGTGCCGTCCGAAGAGGCGCTCCTCGAGCTCGCCAATCCCGCCGAGTCCCCCGTGCCCGCTGCCTTCCGTCCTGCCAATCGCTCGATCCTGCGGCAATGGGCACGCGACCTGTTGGAGCAGGTCCGAACCGACTCCGTCGCCACCGGCTTCCGCATGCACCTGGGCAAGGTGCGGCTGACAGACTCGCTCCAGCTCTTCACCCTCTCGGGCGAGGTGACCGCCGAAGTCGGTCGGCTGGTGAAGGACTTGTACCCCGAGCGGCAGACTCTCTTCTTCGGCTACTGCTCGTACACCGACGCCTACATCCCCACTGCCGCGATGCTGCCGGAAGGCGGCCACGAAGCCCTCGGCTCCGTCTTCTTCCACGACCGGCCGGCGCCGTTCACGGCGGAGATCGACGAGATTCTCAAGCGAGAAGTGCTGTCGCTGCGGGTGTGACACGGCGAGTTCAGGTTGCTCGCGGCTGCAGCTTGCCGTCTGCGGCCATCGCTGCTACCCTCGGGTCGGAAGGCAGTTCCCCCGGGGCCCACAAACGAGGTGGACCAAACATGCGACCCCGCTGGACAGTTGCTCTGACCGTATTCTGCGCCGGGCTCCACTTCGCACAGACGGCGTTCGCCCAACCGGAGACCGCCCTGGTTGTCGAGAACGACTACGCGACGCTCGCGGTGGGCGCCGACGGACAGAACCTGCAGTTTGCCGACCGGCAGTCCGGGACGGACTACTGCGCGGAACCGGGGAAGTCCCCGTTCGCGCGGGTGACCAAAGCCGGCAAGGAGTACCCGGCGGCGAAGGCCTCGTTCGCCGACAGGCGACTGACGCTGGAGTTCGGCGCGGCCGGAGTGTCGGCGGTGCTGAAGGTGACGGCGGCGAAGCGCTACTTCGTCGTGGAGGTCGTGTCGGTCAGCGATGAGTCGGTCAGCCAGTTCACCTTCGTCGACGTCCGTCTGACGCTGAAGGGCGCTTTGGCAGAGCCGTTCGCCGCCAGCGCGCTGGCGCTCAACCTGCAGACGCAAGTGAACGGCATTCCGCAGGCGACGAGCCGGTTAGCCGCAAGCTGCTATCCGCGATTCGGGTTTCCCGGAGCGCAGGTGGCGTTGATCGGCTGCCCGCAGGGGGAGCTGCGCAAGGTGATGCAGGAGGTGGTGACGGCGGCGCCCGAGCTGCCGCACTCCCCAATCGGCGGACCGTGGGCGCTGGATGGCAAGGACAACAACGGGTCGTACCTGTTCAACTTCGGCGACCTGTCTGAAGACAAGGTGGACGCGTGGATCGCCCTGGCGCAGACGCTCGGCATCACGCAGATCGATTTCCACGGCGGCGGCTCGTTTCGGTTCGGCGACTGCCTGCCGAACCCGACCACCTACCCCAACGGCGCCGCCAGCATGAAGGCGGTGATCGACAAGCTCCACGCCGCCGGCATCCTCGCCGGGCTGCACACCTACGCGATGTTCATGAGCAAGTCGTGCCCGTGGGTCACGCCGGTTCCCGATCCGCGGTTGGGCAAAGACGCCACGTTCACGCTGGCTGCCGACCTACCCGCCGACGCCAAGGACGTTCCGGTTGCAGAATCGACCAAGGACATGTCTACCACCACCGGCTTCTTTGTGCGCAACAGCGTCACGCTGCAGGTCGACGACGAGCTGATCACCTACGCCGGCCTGTCGAAGGACCCGCCCTACGCTTTCACCCAGTGCACCCGCGGCGCCTGCGGAACGACCGTGGCGGCGCACAAGCAGGGCGCCAAGGTGCAGCACCTGCGCGAGTGCTTTGGCCTGTTCTGCCCGGATGGCGACTCGACCCTCTACACGGAGGCAGCCGCGAAGACGGCGGAGCTGTACAACGAAGCTGGGTTCGACATGATCTACCTGGATGCGCTGGACGGCGGCGACACGGTGGCGGGCCGGGAGCACTCCTGGCACTACGAATCGAAGTTCACCTGGGAGATCTGGAAGCGGCTGAAGAAGCCCGCCATCATGGAGATGAGCACCTTCCACCATCACCTGTGGTACGTCCGGTCACGCATGGGCGCGTGGGACCACCCGACCCGCAGCCACAAGAAGTTCATCGACGTTCACTGTCAGGCGAACGAAGGGCTCAAGCGCCAGTTCCTGCCCGGTCACCTCGGTTGGTGGTCGTTCAAGACGTGGCAGGGAGCCTACGGCGAGCCGACGTTCCCCGACGACATCGAGTACCTGTGCGGCAAGGCGCTGGCCACCGACACCGGCTTCTCCGTCATGGGGATCGACCCCAACAACGTCAACAAGATCCCCGTGCTGCCGCGGCTGGCGGCGATCACCCGGCGGTATGAGTGCCTGCGGCATGCCAACTACTTCAGCGACGCCGTTAAGGAGCAGGTGCGTGTTCCCGGCGCCGAGTTTGCGCTGTTCCAGGGCGATAGCGGCGAGTGGCAGTTCCGGCCCGGCGAGTATGCGCGACACAAGGTCGCCGGGCTTGACGGCTGGAGCGATGCGTGGAAGGTGACCAACCGCTTCGCCCCGCAGCCGGTGCAGTTACGCCTTGAGGCGCTGCTGTCGGCAGGGCCGTACGACGCCGCAGGGAACGTCACGCTGGCCGACTTTGGCAGCGCCGACGACTTTGCGGACCGCGCTGCGCAACCGGGGATCACGGCCAAGTTGGAGTCCTCGGCGGCTCAGGTGAAAGTGGGCGGCGCGAGCGGGCTGTTCACCGCGACCAATGCGACGGACACACCGACCCGTTCGTGGTGCAAGCTCGGCAAGGTGTTCGCGCCGCCAGCCAACCTGGGCGACCACCAAGCGCTTGGCGTGTGGGTGTATGGCGACGGGAAAGGCGAGGTGCTCAACCTGCAGCAAACCAGCCCGACGCACCTCTCCGGTGGCATTGCGGACCACTACGTGGACGTGGACTTCACCGGCTGGCGCTACTTCGAACTGGTCGAGCCGGAGGGCACGCGCTATGCCGACTACTCCTGGCCGTACGGCAACATCTACTCGATGTACCGCGAGTTCATCCACCCGAACGCGGTGGAGACGTTGAGCCTCTGGTACAACAACCTTCCGCCGAAGGACACCGTAGCCTGCTCCCTCAGCCCAGTCCGCGCGCTGCCAACGGTGACCACCAAGCTGCGCAACCCGGCCGTGACGATTGGCGGGAAAACGCTCACCTTCCCGGTCGAGATCGCCACCGGACAGTACCTGGAGTTCCGGTCGCCGACCGACTGCAAGCTGTACGGCCCGCAGGGCGAGGCGCTTGCCGACGTGACACCACAGGGCGACGCGCCGTTGCTGACCACCGGCGACAACGAAGTGCGGTTTGCCTGTGAACCCGAACCCGGCGTCAACCCACGGGCATACGTCTCCGTCATCAGCCAGGGCGAACCGCTCCGTGGCATGAACAAGCCCGACCGAATCCGCTGGGAACTCCTCCGTCGGGAGGATGACGACCCGCGGGCGATTGGCGCGCTGGATGGTGTCCAGAACCAGTGGGACGTTCTGTGCCGACCCGATGCGAAGAACGCGAAGCTGGAAGCCGAGATCTGCCTGGATTCCGTTGGCGAGCCGGGGTCGTTGTACGGCAACCCGACCGCCCTCCCACTGGAGCCGTTCGACAACCTCGACGCCTTCGCGGACACTCCAGCCAACAAGTACGTGAAGTATGTGGAGTCGGGACCTTACAAGGGCGTGGCGACCGCGCCGGGAGTGACGCACGAGTTAGCGCTTTCCTCTGACGGGGTCAAGCAAGGGAAGACGAGCGCGCGCTACACCGCCACCAGCGAGCAGCCCGGCGGCTGGTCCGCACGCGGCAAACGCTTCGAGCCGCCGCTCGACCTGTCCGACCGCACGCATGTCGGCTTCCTGATCCACGGCGACAACAACGGCGAGATCCTCTACCTGCAGCTTCGCGACACCAAGGGCGCGTGGCACGACATGAAGGTGGGCATCGGCTTCACCGGCTGGAAGTACCGCGAGTTCCCGCTGACCGGCGCCGCGTGCGACCTGTCGAAGATCGAGTACCTGATCGTCTACTACAACGGTCTGCCCGCCGCCAAGACCTGCACCTGCTACCTGGACGACATCCGCGCGTTGCGCGACCCGACGATCCTACGGAACCCGTCGCTCACGGTCGGCGGCGCCAAGCTGGTCTTCCCAACCTCGCTCCGGCCGGGGGAGCGGCTGGTCTACAAGGACCTCAAGGACTGCGAGGTCTACGGGGCTGACGGGAAGTTGGTGGCTGAGGTGAAGCCCACGGGCAAACCGCTCACGCTGAACCCCGGGAAGAACCGCGTGGTCTTGGACCTGGACACGGGGAACGCCACGCCCCTCCGTCTGCGGGTGAAAACGACGAAGGTGTATCCCTGAGCGCGTTGGGGACGGAGCCTTGGGCGCTGGCAACCTCGGTCAGAGAGCTGGTCGCGAATCAGACAGATGAAGGAGTTGGCCTGAGCCATGCGGATTCGCCAACAGGGACGCTGGTCCCGTCTGCTGCTTCTCCTTGCGGGCATGGTGCTCGTCTTCGTCCCGCTGACTGGTTGGACCGCCAGCCTTCGCGACCTCGCCGCTGAGTTGCTGCCAGCGCTGGACCAGCCGAACCCGCCCGGTGAGGTTCTGTTCGCCGAGGACTTCAGCACCGGCAATCTGGATGGCTGGAAGGCGGACGCGGGCTGGACGATTGTGGACAGACCGGAAGGGGGCGGCAAGTGTGCGCAGGTGGTGTCGGCGGAGGACCACGAGGATCTGGTGCTGGAGAAGCAGCTCCCCGTTGCGCCCGGGCACCCCATTGCGGTGTGCTGGAAGGCGCGCTTCGTCGCCGGTGGCGACCCACTGTACCTCCGAGTCGATTTCTTCGACGCCGATGGCGTAACCGGCAAGCCGTCTGCCCATCAGACGACTTCCCCACAAGGCGGCGCGTGGACGGACAACGCGCTGCTGGTGTCCGACTGGTTCCCCGACTACACCCGCGCGATCACGATCCACTTCCACCACGCGCCGAACGTGAACACGACGTCGCTCTTGAGCGACATTCGGGTGGTTGACCTCGCCCCTGCGGTGGCGGCGGCGGTCAAGGCGGCGACGCAGCGGTACGTGGACACAGCCCGCGGCCTCAAGGCGGCAGCCGCGAAGCTGACCAAGACGCCGGCCGCAAAGTCGTGGCGACAGCTCGTCACCGACCGGGCCGACGGCCTCGTCCGTGAGCTAACCGGTGCCTCGAAGCTGTGCTCGGCGAGGGTCTCCTGACCCCGCCGCTCCCCGGACCGACAGGTCTCCTCGAATCCCGTGGATTCGCAGCCCTTTGAGACCTTCCGGTCAAGCGTTTCGGGGCGGTCGGAGACCTGCCCCGAGCCAAGGACCGGGCCGACGGCCTCGTCCGTGAGCTAACCGGTGCCTCGAAGCTGGAACCGGGCAGCCCGGAAATGCAGACCGCCGCGGAACGGGGCGGCGCGGTTGCGACGCGACTCAGCGCCATCCTCGCCGGTGTGCAGGCCGGCAAGGTGAACACCCAGCGACTCGCGGCATTCGGCACCAAAGCGCTCACCGCCGAGATGATCCTGCCGCACACGGCCGATCTTCCCGGCGCGGCCATCGGTGCTGTCAGCCTGTCGGCGTGCCCCGGCGAGACCGAGTCGGCGAGCTTGGTCCTGTGGGCGCCCGCCGCGGTGAAGGGCGTGCTGCCGACGGTGACTGAGCTGAAGGGGCCGGGCGGGGCAATCCCCGCAACCGCCGTCGACCTCAAGTGGGTCAAGTGCTGGTACCAGGCCGGGAGTGCGCCCCACGGAGTCGGGCAGGACCGCTCGAAGAAGGTGCTCGTCGCTGAGTTGCTGCTTAACGATGACGGACTGGTTCGCGTGGACCTCGAGAAGCAGCAGAACGAGCTGAAGCTTTTTTTCCCCGCAGGACCCCGATACGTCGATATCACCGACCCGACGCCGCCCAAACCGGACTGGGGGGTCACGTACAAGCTGGCGGAGTACCCGGTGAAAGACAGCCCCAAGCTGCTACCCGCAGACCTCCCCGCGGAGCAGAACAAGCAGGTCTGGATCACGGTGCGCGCGCCGGTGAGCGCCAAGTCCGGCCGGTACACCGGCAAGATTCGGCTGACCGCCGGCGGCGCCCCGCTGGGCGAGGTGTCGGTGACCCTTGACGTGCTGCCGTTTGCGCTGCCGGAACCGAAGACGCACTACGATTTGGCTCGCGACTACACGGGCAGCCTCTACTACTGGGGCGAGTTGGACCCAACCGGCGAGGGAACCATCGGCTACAAGGTGAAGAGCGAGCAGCAGTTCCGCGCCGAACTGCAGATGATGTTCGCCCACAACCTCGTGGGTCCCGCAATGATCTGGTCGCCCACCATCCTGTACAAGGACGAGACCCTCTTCCGCAGGCACCTGAAGATCGCCCGGGAAGTCGGCATGTCGGGACGGCCGCTTTACACAGCCGATTCCAGCCTGGTCGGCAGCCCAACCGAACCCGACGCGCTCCGGGCGCTACAGGACAACGTCCGCAAGGCAATCGGCCTGGCCGGCGAGTACGGCTTCCAGGGCGTCTACTTCTACGGCATCGACGAAGCTACGGGCGAGAAACTCCTGTCGCAGAAGCCCGCCTGGCAGGCGGTGCACGAAGCCGGTGGGAAGATCATCGTCTCCGGCTACGCCGGTCACCTGAAAGCAGTAGGCGACATTCTCGACCTCTTCAACCGCGCCGGCGACCCCGGCTCCGAGAACGTCGCCGAATGGCACCGCTTCGGCAACAAAGTGTGGAACTACGCCAACCCGCAGACCCCGGTGGAAGACCCCGAGGTCTACCGCCGCAACTACGGTCTCTACGACTGGCGGCTCGATCTTGACGGCGTCTGCACCTACTGCTTCATGGACTCCTCCGGCACCCAATGGAACGACTTCGACTGCGACTCCTACCGCGACCACTGCCTCGCGTACCCCACGGTCGACGGTGTCGTCGGCACGCTGGCTATCGAGGGGTTGCGCGAAGCCTTGGACGACGTGAAGTATGCGACTGCCTTGCTCACGCTTGCAGACAAGCTGGAGCCCGAGGGCACGGCAGCCACGAGAGCAGAGGCGAAAGCTGCGCGCGAGTGGCTGGACGAGGTGGACACACGACAGGCGGATCTGGACGCGGTGCGGCGGGAGATGGTTCGTCGGATCGTCGGCTTGAAGCGGTAAGACTGCAAGTTCACTGGTCCACGCCAGGAGGGCGCTGTTGGCGCAATAGTTGGGGGGGCCGACGCGAAGGCCAAACGACAAGGCCGGTTGCGGTCGTGCCGAGTGTCCGGCAGCCTTGAAAGCGGTTACGAGATGGCCGAACTCTACCTGGAGACCGAGAGGGAATGGCATCCGTTGGAGGAGGAGGTGCAACGTGCCCTGGACGCGTAGACTCGCGAACCGAACCTGTTCCGCACCTCGCGCATGAAGCAGGAGCTGGAGGAACTCCTTGCCCGACGCGCGGATGTCGTGCGACTGCGCAAGCAGATGAACCCGCGTCTGAAACGGCGAATCCTCCGGGAGACCCGCTATGTGTGATCGGCTACCGGCCCGCTGCCAGTACGGGACTGCCCAGCAGGCCCGAACTGCCGGTGCAATGAAAGAGGGTCTACCGGCTGGCGCTGCCCTCTGAACTACCCCCAATCCCTCCCGTCCACCAGCTTCCACGTATCTCCGCCGTCGGGCGACATCAGCAGCGCGCGGCGGTCGCCGACGTGGTCGTTCCGGTAGAACCAGTGGGTCGACCAGTAGTCCTTCGAGAGGAACAGCCGGCCTCGCTGGTCGATGGTCAGGCGGTGGTAGAAGATGCTGTACTCGGAGAAGGGGGCCACGACCAGGATCTTCGGCGGCTCCCAGGGCTGGCCGGGGCGCTTGCGCTGGTAGGCCAGCGTGGCGTGGGTACTGTGCGGGAACGGCTCGCCGGAGCGCCACAGCCGGAAGACGGTGTATAGCGTGTCGTCGTTGCCGCAGACGAAGCCGATGTACGTCTGGTTCAGTCCCTCGCCGGCCTGCACCGGTTCGGTCCACCCGCCGCCAGCGTCGTTGGGGGTCAGCGACTTGGCGTACTGGAACGGTCGGCCGTGGGTGCCGACCAGCACGTGCAGGTAGCCCTGGCTGTCCATCGTTATGCTCGGCGAGTTGTGCACGTCATTGGCCGGCGGGCCGTAGCCGATCAGCGCCGGCTTGCCGAGTTGCCTCGTCTGCGTGTCGTAGGTCACCACGAACGTCGGGACGCCGGGAACCGTCTTGTCCTGCGGATCGGTCGCCTCGCCCCAGGCCACGTGCACCTTGGCGCCACGCGACACGACCGAGGACGGGATGCCCGAGTGGGCGGACAGGCCAAGGCACAGCTTTGAGAGCAGAATCGGCTCGCCCACGTCGATTCGACCGTCCACCTTCTTCGGCACGAACAGCTCCAGGTTGTTCTCGCTCCGCCAGCGCAGCCCGGGAGTGTTCTCTCGCGAGGTGCGCACAAATCGCACAAACGGCGGCGGACCGGCGGGGCCGTTGTGGCCGGAGAACTGCTCGAGGTCGAAGCCGCCCCGGGGGCCGGGGATCTCGTAGGCGGTGAACGTCTGGCCGGCGTCGGTCGAGTGCAGCAGCGCGGCTCTACCTGCTGCCGAGGCCAGTGCGTAGAGATCGCCGTCTCGGTCGAAAGCGATCTTGGAGAGGCTGAGACCAACCGACGCCCCCTGGAACACGGCCGCGGCCGACTGCACGGCGCCCCGAAGCGCGGTGGTGCGCCACCTGCCGTCGCGCAATGCCGCAATGCCGCCGTCGGTCACCACGCACGGCCGATTCTTCAGATCGAAGTACATCTGGCTGCCCGTTGGGTAGTCGGGCAGGTAGCCGAACAGCTCGTTCTCGTGTCGGTAGGGCGTGAGCATTATCGGCATCTGCAGCGGCCTGGCGGCCGGCGGCTCGCCAGCTTTGACGAAGACGGTGGAGTAGGTCGAGAAGCCGGGCGTGTCGGCCGGCGAGACCCGCACGTGACACACGCGCGTCTCGCCCTCGGGCGGCACCGTGCACGTGACAGCGACTTCGGCCGCCTCGGATCGGCTCACCGACTCCTGTTCCGTCGATAGGCGGGCCGACCACTCACCATTCGGGAACTCGAGGCTGAGCCGCACAGGTTGCTTGCGGTCGGTGTTGGTGCAGACCCGGAAGGCGACGCGCACCTCCTCGCCGGGCCGGCCGTAGACTGTCCGGCTGTATGGCGTCAGCAGCCACCGGTTCTCAAGGAACGGGAACCACGACTTCGGGTCGGGAGACCAGCAGCAGAGGTCGGGGTACGGGTCATCCTTCTCCCACCGGGTCAACCCGTCGAGGTTGAGGGTGGCCTGGGCCGAGGCAAAGTGCAGCCGCCACGGGACTGCGTCGCGGTGTTGGTCTGCCTCGATAGTACCTGCGGCCTTCCCGCCCTGCACCGGCAGCGTGGCGACGGGCTGGCCCTTGGCGTCATACACGGGCAGCTCCCGGATGTCACCGGGCATGCCACTCACCGCGATGTCGAACTTGCCCTGGCGCGGCAGGAAGCACACGTCGGCAGGCTTGCCGAGACTGGCGAACACCAAGGGCTCCTGATGCCGTTCGTCCTTGTGTCCGCGGGCCGTCTCGATGAGGTACTTCGGGCAGTTCGTGCGGAATCCCCACACCATCTCCTGACCGTAGCGGTCGTTCGACACGGTGATGTTCAGCGCGTAGACGCCCTTGCGCTCGACGCGCGCCGACAAGCTTGCCCACTGCGGCGGGCCCAAGCCGCTGCCCTTTGGCTGCCCGTCATCCGGTATTGCCGCCTCCTGCAGCACCTGCCGATCGGGGCCGACCAGGATCGCCCGGAGCTCCGTGTCCGAGTCGCGCAAGTTGCGGTCGCGTTTCACGACTTCGACCTCGAGTTCGCCCGGTTCCGCCAGGAAGTAGACGCCGCCGCAGCCGCCAAACAGAAGACCGGTGTCCTTTCCCTCGTTCACAGTTCCACGCTCCTTCGCAGGCCGCTCCGCGGCACCCGCGTTCTCCGCGCCGGCGGAAACGGTTGCCAGCGCAAGGACAGCATACGCGAACACGCGCATAAAATGATGCCTCATCGGGTTCCCCTCCAGGTGCGCTCCGTTCCTCGTGCTCTTCCTTCCTCTGCGGACCGCCAATTCCTCCCTCGAGGCCAAGGAGCATGGGCCGACAAGCCGCAACCGATGCGTCCTCCGTAGGATAAAGCTCCAGCTTTGTCCCGGTGTCAGAGAACACAGAAGACGGAAATAAGTGCCGCCACCGGGACAAAGCTGGAGCTTTATCCTACGGAGGACTGCGCGGACGCAAAGGTCTCCATAGCGGTGGGACGAACCCGGAAGACTCCATCGACTCGGCCGACCACAAGGGAGCGGGGGAGTTGAACACGCGAGAAGTGCCCGAAGCGCCGGGTCTGCGACCTCCCCCTTGGTCCGGCGTCGCAGGGCGCCTCCGGCTCGGGTAGAATGCCTCCGTTCCCCAATGACCGGTGTGCCGCCGGGACCAGCAGGTGGAGAGACGCAATGATCGGGTCGCTTTCGGACGAGATCAGCCGCCGGATCGGACAGGCTCCCGAGCTGTACTACCGCTTGGTCCTCGTCGTCGCCCCTTCCGGCTCCGGCAAGACCCCGGCGCTTCAGGCAGTGGCGGAGCGCACGGGTGCGTCGCTGGTCAACGTGAACTTGGAGCTATCGAGACGGCTGCTGGACCTGACCGAGAAGCAGCGAGCTCTGCGCGTGGGGCGTCTGCTTGGTGAGATCGTGGCGGGCGCTCCCGGAGACGTGGTGTTGCTCGACAACACCGAGCTTCTGTTTGACGTATCGCTCCAGCAGCGCCCGCTTTGGCTGCTGCAGAAGCTGTCGCGGAACAGGACCATCGTGGCGGCGTGGAACGGTACGGAGCAGGAGGGGTGCGTGACCTACGCAGAGCCGGGCCACGCCGAGTACCGGCGCTACGAGCTAACCGACGTGCTGTACGTGACTGCCGACTCAGCGCGCTGACGGCCCGCCGAGGCCGTAAAGGAACGCCCAATGAGATACCGTGACCTGGTCCAGTTCGACCCCATCGAGAGCGTGGTTCAGCTTCGCGATGCCGGCAAAGCGGCCGAAGCCAAGCGTCTCGTCTCAACCTACGTCCTCTCTGACGAAATGGCGGAACGCCTGACCAAGGTCGCCTTCACCCACCTGCAGTTCGACGCCCCTGCGGACAACCGAGGGCTGCTTGTCGTGGGCAACTACGGCACGGGCAAGTCCCACCTGCTGTCGGTTCTTTCCGCCGTGGCTGAGAATGCCGCGCTTGCCGAAGCGCTCACCCATGCCGGTGTCGCCGAGGCGGCGACAGCGATTGCCGGCAGGTTCAAAGTGATCCGCACAGAGATCGGCGGGACGACGATGGGGTTGCGGGAGATCGTGGTCTCGGTACTCGAAGAGCACCTCGGCGAGATGGGCGTCGCCTACACCTTCCCGGCAGCCGGTGAAAGGCATGAGAACAAGAGCGCCTTCGAAGAGATGATGTCGGCCTTCCATGAGAAGCACCCCGACCAGGGGCTGCTACTCGTGGTGGACGAGTTGCTGGACTATCTGAAGAGCCGCACCGATCAGCCGCTGATTCTCGACCTCAACTTCCTCCGCGAGGTGGGCGAAGTCTGTAAGGACCTCCGCTTCCGCTTCGTCGCGGGGGTGCAGGAAGCGATCTTCGACAGTCCGCGGTTGCAGTTCGTCGCCGACACCCTCCGCCGGGTGAAGGACCGGTTCGAGCAGATCCAAATCGCCCGCCGCGACGTGAAGTTCGTCGTGTCCCAGCGGCTGCTGAAGAAGACCGGGGAACAGCAGACGCGCATCCGCGAGTACCTGACGCCGTTCGCCAGATTCTACGGGCACATGAACGAGCGGATGGACGAGTTCGTCGGCATGTTCCCCGTGCACCCGGACTACGTGGATACCTTCGAGCGAGTGGCGGCCGTCGAGAAGCGCGAAGTCCTGAAGACGCTGTCGAACGCCATGAAGCGTCTGCTCGACACCGACGTGCCGGCCGACCACCCCGGGCTGATCGCCTACGACTCCTACTGGAACACCCTTCGGGAGAACCCCGCCTTCCGAACCATTCCCGACATCAAAGCGGTTGCCGACTGCAGCCAGGTGCTCGAGGCGCGCGTCCTGCAGGCGTTCACCCGACCGGCGTACAAGGACCTGGCGATCCGGGTCATCCACGGACTCTCTGTTCACCGGTTGACGACCGGCGATGTCCACGCCCCGCTCGGGGCTACCGCCGAGGAGCTGCGGGACGCCCTGTGCTTGTACCAGCCGGGAATCGGGGACCTGGGAGGCGAGCCGGCAGACGACCTGCTCACCCTGGTCGAGACCGTGCTCCGGGAGATCCTGAAGACCGTCAGCGGGCAGTTCCTTTCGGCAAACGCGGACAATGGCCAGCACTACCTCGACCTCAAGAAGACGGAGGACTACGACGCGCTCATCGAGCGGCGTGCGGAGACCCTCGATGCTTCTCTCCTGAATCGCTACTACTTCGAAACCCTCAAGCGGGTGATGGAGTGCACGGACGAGACGTACGTCACCGGCTACAACATCTGGGAGCATGAGCTGGAGTGGGCCGACCGCAACGTGACGCGCCGGGGCTACCTGTTCTTCGGCTCACCCAACGAGCGCTCAACCGCCGTGCCTCCGCGCGACTTCTACGTGTACTTCCTGCAGCCCCACGAGCCGCCGAAGTACAAGGATGAGAAGAAGGCCGATGAGGTGCTGTTCCGCCTGAAGGAGACCGACGACGGGTTCCGAACGGCACTCGGCCGCTTCGCCGCAGCCGCGGAGCTGGCCGCTACCGCCTCGGGGCACGCGAAGACAACGTACCAGTCGAAGGGCGAGGACTTCCTGCGGGATCTTGCCAAATGGCTGAGCGAGCACCTCACGACCGGCTTCGAGGGGACCTGTCAGGGCAAGAGCAAGCCGCTCGCGGAGTGGCTGAAGGGAAGCTCGCCGAGCGGGGGCCGGGCCAACGTTCGCGACTTGATCAACCAAGCCGCCGGCGTTGCGCTGGCCCCCCATTTCCAGGACCAGGCGCCGGAGTACCCGCGCTTCAGCGTGCTGATCACCAGCGACAGCCGCCGGCAAGCCGCCGAGGCGGCCCTGCAGAGCCTCGCGGGGAGGACGCGGACACAGCAGGGCGTCGCGGTGCTGGACGGGCTGGCGCTCTTGGACGGCGACAAGGTGGTTCCCGCCGGCTCGCCCTACGCTCGGCAGGTGCTGGAGTGCCTCAAGAAGAAGGGCCAGGGGCAGGTCGTCAACCGCGCCGAGTTGGTTCAGGAAGACAGGGGCGTCGAGTATTTCGCGCCGGAGCGATACCGACTGGAGCCGGATTGGCTAATTGTCGTGTTGGCTTCGCTGGTGTACACCGGCGAAGCAGTCCTCGCTCTCCCCGGCGCCAAGTTCGATGCCAGCAACCTGGAACAGCTTGTCGCCACGCCCCTCGACCAGCTCACCGCGTTCAAGCATCTAGAGCAACCCAAGCCGTGGAGCCTGCCCGCGCTCACGGCGCTGTTTGAGCTGCTCGACCTAACGCCTGGACTGGCGCACCTCGTGATCCAGAACAAACCCCATCCCGTGCAGGAA
>Ga0210016_1000753_pt1 | contig 29277 bp, 21 predicted proteins | sample CryGeyCG2014_300_FD_185454 | JGI IMG/M metagenome (GOLD analysis project Ga0210016, IMG submission 185454) | Groundwater microbial communities from aquifer - Crystal Geyser CG02_land_8/20/14_3.00 (SPAdes) (version 2) | ecosystem: Environmental > Aquatic > Deep subsurface > Groundwater | place...
CGTTGCTGGAAGAACTGTCCCAGTCGTAAAGTATAAAGGGCCTCCTGCCGAAATCCTGCTGGAAATGCTGGCCTATGTAATCCCAGGTGGACTGGTTGCTTGCGGCAACGTCAAAAGCCCCGTAAAGAAAAATAAGGGGCTGGTTATCCACCATCCCCCACCATTTCGTGGGTATCATTGACCAGAAATCCCTTATCTTGCCGTACATTATCGCTTTTCCGCGCTCTGTGGTGCAGTCCAGCTTCTGCCCAGCGTATTCAAGCTCGCCCTCTCCGGAGAAATAGCTTTCAATGAATTGCACGACCTTCGGTATGCGGTTCGGAGGCACGATGTAGCCTTCGGTCTCCAGGTCCTCAAGGGCGGAAACTATGCCTTTAACCCACGCCAGGTAGAAACCGTCCCCTGACTGGCCGCAATAATTGGGCTTGATCATGTCAAAGCCGGATAGTATGCAGTCCCTTATGAGCCGCTTCGCCAGGGACTTGCACCTCGCGTAGTTGCCTGCGCCTGCGCTGTAATCCACCTGCACCGGGTTGGAGGGATGCAGGCCTTTGGGATGCACCCCAAAGCCCAGGCCTGCGGGCGGATTGTCATCCTGGTCCCAGTCATCCAGCGGGTTCCACCCGTCGAACACCCACCAGTCAAAAAGGTTCGAGGTTATGAGCAGCTTGTCGGTAGTCGTGAAACTTAACTCTCCTGTCAGGTCCCTTGTGGGCCCGATGTTCTGGCCCGGCGCCCTGTGCACCGTGACCCTCGCGATATACATGTTACCCGAAGGGCAGTAAAGGCGGAAATCCGTGCCGCACCACTGCCGGTTCGCGAACCTGGGATTGTCTATGACAAAACAGGTGTTCTTCCAGGTGAGCGAGTTCTGCATCTGCAGGACAAGGGAACATTGCTCGTATGTGTCGCCCTGGCCGTCGTACTGGAGATAAATATTTCCCGTGCCCTTGTCGTAATATCTCATCCCTACCAGGACGTTGCGCCATTTGGAATTGGTATTATTGTAGATGTACCCGTCAAACACGTCAAAATACATATACTTGTTCCCGTATTCCGGAGCGAGATCGTCCCTCAGCGCCCTGCATGAAATCCCTCCCATACTCGTCGGGGTGGTTACCCCGTCACCCGGAAGCACGTCCACATGGGTCACGCCGACATTCTGGTCAGAACCCCCGAGGTTGCAGTAGAGATAATGGATCTGGTCAATCGTGACGGACGGGGTGTTGCGCGCAGGAGTTGAAAGCACGGAAAGAGTGCTTGTCGCCGGGTTCAGGATTGAAAGTATGGTTATGGTCTTGTTGCCGGAGCTGCTGTCATAATAATATATTTTTCCTGAGCCGTTTGCGATCTCCATAATGCTTGTGTCAGCCCAGGTTGTGCGGCTTAAGGAAAACCTTCCAGTTGGAGAACTCGTTGAAAGCGTGGCTGTGCCGTTGAACGAGCTGACTTTGTTTCCCTGGGTGTCCTGCGACTCTATGGTGATAAGCCCGGCGTTGCCCGCGCTTATACCCGAGCTTGAAACCGCAAGGTGGTCGGCAAGCCCGGTGAAAATAACAGTAAGGGGTGAAACCTGTATCTCGTCATAATAGGCTTTCGTGCTGTGAACTGAATCAAGCGTATAATCGTGCGCGGAAAGCATGAGCTTTCCGTAATAAAGGGCGGGAACGCTCTTGTAGTTGTTGTCAGTCACATCAAAGATCTGCGCCGAATCAAAAATGACATTTATGTGGCTCCCTGTTAATCCGATCCTAACCTTGTGCCAGTTTCCATCCTTGTGCCCTATAGGGCCGTTATTGGTCGAGAGCGGGGGATTTGCCACTCCAGGATCTCCTGTGCTCACCCCCTGGGACTTTTTGCTTATCCAAGCACGATCGTATCCATTAATGAATTCAAGGGTGTACCCGTTATTGTTGTCCTGGTATCTGAACCCTATGCGGCAGCTGTCCCGCCAGTCCTCGCCGAAAGAAGCGCACCTGAACTTCGCGTTTATCGTCACGTCCTCCCAGTTAATATCCCCGCCGGACGCGCCTACAGCGAAATAATCATTATCCCCGGAGTTCTCCCCGCAATAGGTCCCGTCGCTGACCCGCCAGGTTCCCTGCTGGATATTCCAATTCGGGGAACCATCGCTGCCCTCGCCGTAAAGCGTGAACCCGTCATAATATATATTGGAATAAAGGCCTTTGCCGCAGTCGAAAAACACCGTGTCCGTGCCTGTGAAAACCGAGGAAAGGGTCCAGGTGCATTGTCCTGTTGAGTCGCTTGTCTGAGGATTCGCGCTTATTGAAGTATACGACAGGCCGCGATTTGTCGACAGTGTCACTGTAATGCCCGCAACCGGGTATTCAAAAGTATCTTTGACTGTGACAATTATCGTTATGGAATCCGTTCCTGTTGCAGGCACGTATGCGAACGGCGAGGAAACAAGGCAGGCGCTGTCATAAGCCGAAGGGTCCAGCACAGAGATAACAATTGTGTCCGACATCATTCCTGAGCGGGAAACCGTTATCACGTAATCCCCTGCAACTGAATCCTTGTAATGGAACCCCCCGCTTCCCGAGGAAAGGTATATCATGCCCGTATTCTGCCAGGTTATCCTGCTTACGGATAACTCTCCTGTGGGCGAGGATGTCTGAAGCACTGCCGTGCCGTTGTCAGCCGAATCCATCGTGCCTGAAAAATCCTGCGCCTCGATCCTTATTCCCGCTGAGGGATTGTTGACGGTAATGCCTATCGAAAACGCCGTGAGCCGCAGGCATCCTGCCCTGAACTGAACAGTGGGAACCCTTTCCATCCTCGCGTTGTCAAACCAGCACGCACCTGTGTTATTCCCGTCAGTAACGCATCTGAAATTTCTTGCTGTAAGGCTCGCGCTGTACCAGGTATCCTCCTTGTACTCCCAGGCTCCCAGGCCCCTTGTCCCAAAAAGGCTGAGGTCTTCTGATTCCGGATCGCCAGAAGGAGGAAGATGTGAATCATTCATGTCGCAATACTGGCTGCCGGCTGTCAGGGAATTATACATCCATCCGGACATTTTGAAGTATGAATAGGAGGGGAAATTGAGCATCGCGGAAAAAGTCGCGTTCTGGGGTGTGTTCAGGGATTTTAAAGCCCATCCTGTTGAACCGTGATGCTGCTCGTTGTTCCTGGTGTGCGTTCCCGCCTCAGCCCAGGAATCCGCGTCCCCGCCTGAACCTGATTCAAAAGAAGCATTGGGTATGTAGTTCTCTTTAATTGCTACCGCGTCGCAGGAAGCAGTTATATTGCATTCGCCCAGCTTCCTGCTTTTAACGACCGCGGTGCACATGCCGCTGGCGTCTGTTGCGCCTGGCTGGGTTACGGAAGCTCCGGTAAGCGACGCGGAAACCGTTACGGTCTTTCCGCTCAACGGACTTCCGTTCTCATCCTTTATATAGATACTTACGGAGCAAGCGGTCATTTCATCAGCAGGAATGAAAACAGAGCTCACGCGGAAATACGAGGTGTATTGGTTTACCGCGGCTTCAAGCACTGTCGAACATGAAACCGCAGTCGCTAGGACCAAGAGTATTAAAATCTTCAGCTTGTTCCTCATATATTATACTCTCTTATATAATCTAATAATCCTTTAAGAATCACTGTAATTTCTTTTTTCAATAATCACCGTAATCAGCAGTTAATAATCACCGTAATCATTCTTATAATTATAACACAAAAGCCCAAAAAAGCAAGGATTTACCTCTAAGCTCTTCAGCTCTTCAATCCTTCAACCCTGAACAGGTATTCTGTAATGTCCATCGGGCTGAAGGTTTCCTGGGATATAGGCTCAAATATCCTTGCCTGCCATTTTTCTTTGTCCGCCGCATCTTCAGGGGATTTTACCGCGAAGAACTTTATCCTGAGCAAACCCTTCTCTATCCTGAAGTCAGGGTTATCAGGAATTATTACTATTTCGCCCTCTTCAAGCTTATCAACAGGGCGAAGTATAGAAGGCCCGTAAAAGATCAGGTTTTTTCCGGTAACGGATGCTGGCACAAAATCGCTTTTGTTGTAAGAAAAAGAGGATATAGCCGGGGCTTCAGTTCTGACTTGCATTGGAAAATTCAGCTCAACCTTCAGGCGCCTGCCCTTCTTGGGGATGACGATGTAACCGTCCTTGATGTCAGGCTGGACAGAAGCACCATTAACTGTGAGATTGAGAGATGTCCCGCCCAGATTAATATCCGGGCGAGGTCTCGCCCCGACTGAAGTCGGGGCGGAAAGATTGAGAGATTGTCCCAAAGGGATCCCTTCGGGAAGAGACTGAAGCCAGGAAGGAGCCCTTATTTTCAGATCGAATGGGTTCTCTGATTCTATCTCCAGGTGGAGCTGGCCTTTGAGCGGGTAAAGCGTGCGCAGATTGAACCTTACCTCAGAATCCATCATCCGCAAAGCGCCTTTTATGTCATTGAACAGATTGATCCACACAGACCTGTTATCAAATGTAACAACGTATTTCGCGATCTCAGAGAGCCCGTATGTGCCGTGCATTGAACAGCACCAGTACGCCTCGTTGCGCTTGCCCGGGGTATGGTTCCCCATTTTTCCGTTCCTGAAATCACCTCCGCCGTAATTGCAGGAAAACCCGCCGTTCGCGCTTTGGTTCCAGAAGAAGTGGTTGAGCAGAGTTTTTTCCGCCATCTCTATGTACCTGAACTTGCGGGTTATGCTCCACATATAAAGGTTTATCATCATCCAGTCCGCTTCAGAGCAACCCTCGTCGCTTGTCCAGCCGGCAATGTAATGTTCGGGCGCGCCGCCTGTCGGAAGCAGGCCTTTCGCATGGATCTTTTCCCATTCTTCTTCAAGCCTGTCAAGTAAAGACGTATCCGCTGTTTCAAGGTAAAGGTTGACCATGCCCCGCAAAGTTGAAAAGAAGTGATGGGAGTGGATCGCGTGCTCAAAAGGCTTTACGAGCTTCGCGACCTGCTTTGCAAGCTCAAGGTATTTCTCCTCCCTGGAAGCCCGGTAAATATTTACGAGCCCGTCAATGCAGTGGGTGTAGTTTGAATACACGTAAGCCGCCTTATCCGGGCTTTCTATGTCAACCATGGCTTCCGGGGTTGTCCAGAGCGGGTGGGTCTTCACGTAGTAGTTTGCGAGTTTTTTCGCGGCTGAAAGCACGTTATCATCATGCGCAAGATTGTAATATTCCGTAAGGCCTTTAAGCATCCAGTTATGCCCTGAGGTGTGGTCCCTGTAGATCCTGCCTTCCTGCCTTTCCGCTCCGAAATATCCTTCGGGCCGCTGTAAAGAAAGCACCCCGGCAACGACTTTTTCAAGCTTCTGCTTGATCCCTTCGCGCAGGTCCTGCGGGTAAAGGTTCCCTGCGTAAGGGAAAATAGCGCTTAACGCGTTAATATACCTGCCTGCCTCATCCCCTGCCCAGTGCCCGCACGGCGAACCCTCTGTTCTGGACATTACGAGATCAGCAAGGAGATAATCAGTGGAATACGGCGTGCAGGTCCAGTTCTCCCTTGCTTTTATTGTTTCCTCTTTCAGGAGCCGGCGCGCCGCCATTTCAATGCGGGCAGAAAGTTCCCCTCCCAGTTTTACGCTCTTCAGGTTTGGAGTCAGCATGGTTTTCCTCGTTCATCGTGCTTCGTGCTTCGTTCATCGTTACTAACTTTTAACGTTTCCCGAAGGGATCCCCTTGGGACAACTTTCAACGGTATTAATGGCTTCCGCGATCTGCCTGCAATCTTGAGCGCCGAACGCGGGTGATACCCAGATGGCAACAGACCTTCCCAGGATATCAGAGGTGCGCGGGCACATATCCGCAGAATACCTCGGCAGTTTTCCCTTATAAAACGAACAGGTGAACGGACATCCCTCTTTTGTGATCGTTTTTTTGCCGATTATATGTTCCCAGTACGGATAAGTGTGCCAGTCGCGTAGTCGCGGGGAATACAGCCTGCCTGAACTTATGCCTGCGCCTGCCAGGGCTGATCCTGCTTTTTCCGCTTCCTTCGCGTTGTTGAACATCAGAACTATGCTTGTGCCTGCTTCGCCTTTCGGGTCCGCGGATGGAACAATCCTGAACTTCCCGCTTTTCCTTATGCCCGCGATGATCCTGTCCCTGTTCTCCCGCAAAGACCTTATTATTATATCCAGTTTCCTCAGCTGGGCAATGCCTATCGCCGCATGGACCTGGGATTGCCTGTAATTCTCCCCGCAAAAGATCTCACCCGGCTTCCTTTCCTTCGCGTACCTGTCAGGCCTCCAGCATGCGGATGAATCCTGATAACTCTGGCACCTGGTGTAAAGCCATTCGTCTTTCAGGGTTATGACCCCGCCTTCCCCGCAGGTAAGTATCTTGAAAGGGTCAAAGCTGAAACACCCGCAGTCCCCGAAACTGCCCAAGAATTTCCCCTTGTACGAACCGCCGCACGCCTGCGCGGTGTCTTCTATGACTTTCAGTTTGTGCTTTTTCGCTATCCTCATTATCGCGTCCATCCTGCACGGCCTTCCTATCATGTGCACCGCGATTATTGCCTTTGCGCGCCTGGTTATTTTCTTCTCAAGGTCTGCCGGGTCCAGGGTTAGAGTTTCGTCTATCTCGGCAAGCACCGGAATCGCCCTCGCTGTCACGATAATGGAAGCAGAGATGAAAAACGTGTAGGCCGGCACTATCACCTCGTCACCCGGCCCCACGCCGCACGCCGCAAGGGACGCGAGAAGCGCGGAGGTGCACGAATTTACCGCAAGCGCAAAAGGCACGCCTGCCTTTTTCGCGAACAACTCTTCAAACTCCCTTACCTTGTCCGGGAACCCGGCAGGCACGTAATACCTGAAAAGGTGGGGGGTCTTGCGAAAATCCTTCCTGATAATTTTTTCAAGCCTTTTCATCGCCGCAGGCCGCAGGTTCCACAGGCTTATGATCTCCATAAGTTCTTCAACCCCGACCTTCTGGCCGAATAATTTCCTTTTTAATCTATCATCAGGCATCTTTCAGCCTCCTTTTATAATAATTAGAATATGTCATGATCTCCATGCCGGCGTCTTTCGCATATTCGACTATCCTTGCGGTCAGCTCCATGCCCGGGTCTTCCTTTATGCTGTCCCAATCATGCTGGGCATAGGAATACACAAGGCCGCGCCTGGCGGCATAGTCCAGCTCTTTTTTAACAACTTTAAAATGATCGCCGTGCTTTTTCCATCCCGTTATCCTGCGTTTGATATGACCATCCTGGACAGGGAACTCCATCATGCGGCCAAAACCCTGCGGCCCGTAAAAGAACGGCTGGATATCAAGTGAAAGCGGGACCCAGTCATTTTCGTTCCGTGACCACGAACGCACGAATTTAATACCGAGTTTGTCAAGTATTTCGAGGATATCCGGCCTGTCAGCAAGGCCTCTGTAAAATCCATAGGGAGTTGTAAGCCCGGCGCACTCAACTCCAAGGATATCCTTGAGCAGGGCGGAGGTTTTTGAAACCTCTTCCGCGATTCGCTGCAGGCTTTCGCCCTTATAAACCGTGGTCCCCTTTTCAAGAAAAACCTTGCCTGTGTCGCCGTCAGCCCACGGAGAGTCAAGCTTCTGGACAAGCGATTTCAGCAATATGTGCGAATACGTGTGCTGCTGGATATCTATGAACGGATAGCCGCGGCGGACCTTCCTGAATTCTTCGGCGTTCGCCTCAAGCGTTTTCCCGCACACAAAAAAGGTGCACGGCGCGCCCAGGTTCCTATGCATTTCGCCGGCTGTATTGAGGAAATGCCGGGTCTCCTCGCTGCGCTCAGGCGGCGCCTCAATATCATAACCCAACAGAAATATAGGGACAGGCACTATTTTTAAACCTCTTATTTTAAAGTGTTTTTCTGACTACTTTTAGAATTTTTAAATGTTCGACCCAGCATAACTTCGATTTTCTTTACAAATTCTTTATTACCCGCAGGTCGGCCTGATATTGTACTGCTTTTTATTTCTTTAACAATTCTTCCATCTTCGTATTCTGAAAGGAAATTTTTCCAATCTTTAATTTCAGAAATTAGATAAGATTCCCCGGGCAATAAATTATCCAGTTTCCTATTTACATGGACTTGCGCGCTTGACCACCTATAATCCTCAGGATTATCTATAATACCCGCCTTGACCGGATTCATCTCTACATATCGAACAGCGGTATAAAGATGAGTTTCACCTAAAACACAGGAAAAAAACCTGGATTGCCACACATGCCCTTTGCGATTCTTCCGATGGTTGAAATATTGGGAATATAAGGTACCTACCGTATGAAAAACGCCCGACATTGAATCGGGATTTTTGGGAACAGCAACCAAGTGCAAATGGTTGGGCATCAAACAATAAGCCCAGATTTCCAAACCGAATTTTTTACTATATTTCTCCAGCAGTGAGAGATACGTTTTATAATCCGACTTGCTTGTAAATACTCTCTGCTGATTATTACCTCTTTGAGTGATATGGTGTGGAAAACCAACAGCTATCGCTCTTGCAATCCTGGGCATGCTTACTCCTTTTAAAAAATGAAAAGTGCTTCGAATTCCCCTTATTTTACGTGATTATAAAAATAGTGCCTGTCCCTATTTTGTTTTGGCTTTGGCCGGCGGGACCACAGGCAGGATCACGCACGAAGGGTTCCCGGAACTGCAGTAAACCGAATTTACCGCCGTGTTGGGGTTTGCCTCGAACCTCGGGAAATTGCTGGAAGAAACCGCGACCCGTATCTTGTGCCCCTTGTTGAAAACTATGCTGGTTGACCACAGGTCGATCTCTATTTCATAAACTTTCCCGGGTTCAAGCGGCTCCGGCTTTTCAAACGAATTCCTGTATTTAGCGCTGAGTATCCCGTCGGTCAGCAGCATTGACCTGCCGTCAGGATAAACATCGCACAGCTTCGCGGTAAAATCAGCGTCCGTTGCTGTGGAAGATACGAATAAACGCGCTTTTATCCTTCCCGTGACCTCAACCGGCTCTTTCAAAGCCGGGGTTGAATACGTAAGCACGTCCTGCCTGCGCTCAACAGAACGCTGGTCCATCGGCCCCATTGCCTGGTATAATTCCTGACCCCCTTTTGTTGGAGCCGGGTCTGAAGGACTGTAAAAAAACGTGTCAACGCCTGAATTCTTATCCGGCTTGTCTATTGCAAGGATGCCGTCTCTATTCAGGTACAACTTTGTTGCTTTCGCGGGCACCGGCCAGGTATCAGAAGTGCGCCATTTGTTCCCCGGAGTTTTGTTATCATCCACGTCCCCCATCACGTAGTAATAGACCGCGGGGTCCTTCATTATGCCGGTGTCAGCGCCTTTCAGCCAGTAGTCAAACCAGCAGAACTGGTCCATCACAGGGCCGGGATCAAGCGAGTTCGCGGGGAATACAAGCTCACCCTGCTTGCGGCTTCCTATCGCGTAGTGGACCCAAGGGCCTATTATAAGTTTCTGCCTGCCTTTCGCCCCCTCACCGCCTGATGCCTGGATATTCGAAAAGGAATCAAGCTGGCCCTGGGTGAACAGGTCAAACCAGCCCCCGATATGCAGGATGGGCGCGCGTATGCTGCCGAGTTTTTCGTTGACGTTCAGGCCTTTCCAGAACTCATCGTAACAGGGGTGGCCTTTCACCGCGTCAACCGCTTCAGGTTTAAATTTCTGCTGTTTGAACCAGCCTTCGATAAGCGATTTCCTGAAAGCGCCTCCCTGGTACACCATCTGGTTATACAGGTCCTGGCCAGCGAAAAGAACGTGCTGGCACGCAAGACCCGGCGGAGCGGCAGGGGCGAGGAGCAGCTGGGTTATGCCCACAGCCGAACCTCCGAACGTTCCTATTTTCCCGTTGCACCACTCCTGTTTCAGGATCCATTCGGCTGTTTCATACCCGTCTTTGTTCTCTCCCCACGCGTCATCCCTGAACATCACCCACAGGCCTTTTGAAAAATACCTGCCCCTTATGTCCTGGGCAACAACAGCGTAGCCGTTCTGGCAGAATTCAGCCGCGAAATCGCGTATGCTCGCCCCGTAAGGGGTCCTCCAGAGCAGCACCGGCCATGAATCGTTTCCCGGAGGAAGGTATACGATGGAATACAAAACCGTGCTGTCGCTCATCGCGATCCGCACTGTCCTCTGGGATCTTATTGCCGGCTCAAGCACGAATTCGATCTCGGCGTCCTGAGAAAGGTCAAGCGCGTCAACTCCGTCAAGCTCCAGATCCCTGTACCTGGGCTCCCTGCCGCAGAACGGGACGTTCCCCGAAAGCCTGTTTATGTGGGAAAGTGACTGGGTGAAAACGAACGCGTCCTTGCAGCTCTGGTCCGTCTCTATTAAGAACTCCCCGTTCTTGTCGGTTACTGCAATTTTACGCACGGGTATTTTGCCGTAGGGCTTTATCTTCGAAGGCAGCTGGGTGGAAGCTATGCCGACCTGTATTTTGGCAACAGGCCTTCCGCTGCCTGCGGCAAGGACCCTGCCTTTCAAGACAGCGGCGCCTGAAACCGCTGGCAGCGCCACGGAAAACGCAAGAAGAATCAGCAAACATTTTTTCATACAAAATCCTTTTAGCCACGAATTTCCACTAATTTCCCCCTGCAGTCCGATGTTGCATCGGACTCAACGCAGGGACCTGCGCGCCAGAACCAAGCGGATGGCGCTTCGGACGAAAGCACGAAAAAATCACCACGGAGGCACGGATTAATTTTAAACCTTTTTAACCTTTAACCCCTTTAACCTATTTAACCGACAGAAGAAGCTCACGAACGGCGGCAACCAGCGTTTCCCCGACATTGGGGGCGAAATGGAAGAACCCGCAGATGACCGGGACCATGTCCGCGGCGTAGCCGTTGCGGGCGAAATCGTCCTCATCCGGTATATAGCCCACTTCATCATTCGCGATACCGATGACAAAAGTATTTTTCGCCGGCGAGCATTTTTTTATTTTAAGCCCCCATTTTGTAAAAACTTCTCCCGGAAGCATGGCGAAAAGGATATCTTTTCCAAGCATTAGTACCTGGATTTCAACAGGCAGTGTATCGCGCACATTCCTGCTTATTTCCCTTAAGGTATCTTCCTTCCATTCCCTGTAAAACCTTTCCCAGTCAGGCTGTTTCCTCTGTTCAGCGTACCTGCTCATTATGCCTTCGACAAATTCTTCGTCAGGCACGCGCAACGGAAGGTTGACAAGCTTTGACCTCATGCTGACGCCCAGGTTCTGCGCCGGTTTTATTTTCCCGTAAATCCTCAAAGCTTCTTCTGCCAGCTGCTCCCCGTGCTCCTTCATCTTTTCAAACGATGACGTGCAGGCGTCCTTCGCATTTATGTCCCCGCAGCACCCCTGTGCGAAAACCGCAGTTCCCTTGCCGAGCGCCGCGTCTATTTTCGAGCTGGCAAAACCGGGCCAGTCAGCGCTCACAGCAATGTTGGAAGGCCCGCCTACAACCGCGTGCGCCGCGTAATTGTAAAACACTGCCTTTGTTTTTCCCTTGTAATCGTCAACGCGCAGGACTATAAGGGACGTATCCATAAGCCCGCCCTTAACAACCCTGTTCACCCCGATCTCAACCTTGCCTTTTCCCGCCCCAACTAAAACCGGTTCAAGGTTATTATTCGCCTCCTGCGCCGCTTCAAGGATCTTCTCCCTCAGGAACGCCATGTAACCCTTATCCATCTCGCCCCAGCCCCTGAGGTAGACTGTCACGGGGCCTGAATGGGTGTGTGTGGCGGAGATACTTATATTGTTCTCCGGAATCTTAATGGTCTTTGAGATCTCCTGCCTGTACCGGACAACAAAATGCCTTCCGATCCCGCAGAGGTCGCATACGATAAGGAGCGCTTTTTTCCTGCCGTCGTCAAACAGGAGCGCCCTTGCGTAGAGGTCGTCGTGTATCTCCTTCCCGATCCGGTTGATATAAACGCCGTACCCGGCCATTTCAAGGCCCGGCCGGGGCGTTATCTTTATTTTCGAAACTCCTGCCTTCAGCATAAAACCCTCCCATATCTTACTGCGCCTTTTCTCGGTGTTTCCCTCGGCGGGGCGTTCGCATCTGATTGCCTGCTCACTCTAAAATTTTACCCGTTCCGGGCCTTAGGTAAAATTTTTTAATGCCCGCTACAGGAAAGCACCTCGCGGCGCAGCACATGGCCTCTTCTGCCCGCAATCCCGGTTCTGATTTATCCTATATAAGGATTTCAAAAATATTCGTTGTCACTTTTATATGCTCAAAAGGGCTATGCCGGCCGCTCCCAGGAATATGCCGGCATACCCCGCTTTCCTGATCTTTTCCCTGAACACGATAGCCGAAACTATTGTGCTGACAATGACAGGTCCGGTAAGCGTCACAGGAAAAACACCCGCTGGCGGATAGGTAGTAAGCAGCTTAAGCGTTAGGAAATTGCCTATAAGGCTGCATGCCGCGCCAGCGGTCCCGAACAGGAAAACCCTGCCGCCCAGCATCTTCCTGCCCGCGCTGAAAATAAAAAGAAGTATCCCGCCAGCAAGGTAGGTCACAAGCAGGTATGCAAGCAGATCAGACCCGAAACGCGCGGCTGTGGACTGGCAGATGCCGTTGCCCCCGTTTATGAAAAAAGAGCTTACGGCGAAAAGAAGCCATTTGCCGCTGCTCGGTTTCTTTTCCCCGGAAGAGCTGGAAGTAATGAGCAGAAGGCTCAGTATTATAAGGCATATACCCAGTATCCTGAAAGGCCCGATCTTCTCCTTCCAGGCAATAACCGAGAAAACGACAGGTATCAGGAACGAGAGCTGGAACACGGACACGGAAAACGCGTAGTTGCCTATCTGCGCGGCTTTGGTGAAAAACAGGAACGCGGTTATGCCGCACACGCCCCCGGCTGCGGCCAGCAAAGAACAGAAAAGGGTAAAATTGACAGGACGGCGGGAAACCAGGACAGCGGCAAGGACCATGACCGCGGAAGACATCGAAACCACAGTGGTAAGCCCCAGCGGCGACATGCCCCTGTCCGTGCCAAGGCGCATGACAAGCGTTATCAGGCTGAAAACCGTTATGATCACAATAAAATAAATCAGGGCTGTCAAGTGTTCCCCTTTCACTTAGATCTTCGCCAGCTCCGCGGAGTTCTCTTTTATCTTGGCGACCGCGTCTATTATTTTTTGGACCTTCGGCCGCTTTGAGAGGAGTAAACAATGCGATATCGTGACCTGCCGGTTCGCGCAGAAATCTTCCGCCGCGGGCAGGCGCAGTTTTTCGTAGTCAGGCAGTTTTCCTATGATCCTGGGCGGGAGGACCTTAGCGATCTGTGATCTGCGGAACGCATAATTCTTGTAAAGCGGCACCCCGTACGCTGCGCCCGCGGGTATGCCTTCCGCGTTCAGCGCGCGCAGGAATTTATCCCTGTGCGCGCCCCCGAAATGTTTTGGATCATATTTAATGATAAAGAAATAGTAGCCCCTTTTCGTGATCCTGCTGTCCCGCGGCAGGGGCTCTGCCCCGCCGATCTTACTGAGTTCTTTCGCAAGGAATTCCCCCATCCTGTGCTTGTAATCCGTCTGGTATTTAAGCCTTTTTATCTGGCTTAAGAGCAGCGCGGCCTGTATCTCGCTGAGCCGGTAGTTGGACGAAAGTATGAAATGCCCGTATCCGGGCTTTCCCACCACTCGGCCTATGTTATGGATGATGGACGCTTCTTCAAAGAGTTTCCGGTTGTTGGTAATGACCGCCCCGCCTTCTCCTGACGCCAGCGATTTGCTTTCCTGGAAGGAGAACGAGCCGAAGTCCCCGATCGTGCCGGCATGCTTTCCACGCCACCTGGTGCCGTGCGCGTGCGCGCAGTCCTCAACAAGAAGGAGCCTGTGCTTTCTTGCAATGGACCTTATACTGTCAAGGTCAACCGGATACCCGCCGTAGTGGACGACGATTATCGCTTTTGTCCGTTTTGTTATGGATTCCTCGATCGACCTTGGGCTTATCTGGGCTGTGTCAGGGTCGCAATCCGCGAATACGGGTATCGCGCCGACCTCGCTGACAGCGCTTGCGGTCGCTATAAAAGTCACTGCAGGCACTATTACCTCATCCCCGATCCGCACGCCGCCGGCTTTAAGCGAGAGCTCAAGCGTGACCGTTCCGTTTGAAACCGCAAGAGCGTATTTCGCCCCGGTCCACTTCGCGTATTCGTGCTCAAACCTTTCTGCCCAGGAACCCGGGTATATCCGGCACCACCTGCGGCCTTTAAGCGCTTCCTCCACCGTTTTTATATCGCTTTTGTCCACCATGGGCCAGGGAGGTGTTTTCAGCCCTCCCTCTGCCACTGGTTTCCCGCCAAGCACCGCAAGCTTTGCCATAAAGACCTCCAAAGCGTATCAGAGTATCAGCGTGTCAGCGTGTCAAAGTAAAAACATGGAATCTATTTTAAAACTTATTAAGCTTATCTATAGCTTTGGCTTGTTTTTTACTCTGATACGTTGACACTTTGATACGTTGACACGTTATTTTAAGGATTTGCTGAACGTGGTCCACCCCGAAACTCCAATGGAGCGCAGCCAGGAGAACAATTCCTCGTAAAGCGGCCGCACCCGGTCCCAGGCAGACATCATCGCCCAGTAATGGGAGCCGAAAATGCCGGTCCCGCGGTCACCGAGTTCCCTGATGTAATTCTTCATTTCGCTTTTGAACAGGTCTATCCTGTCCGCGTATTCGTTCTCAGGAAGGCCGAAAATAACAAGGTCTTCCATGCACCCCATTTCAAGAACGCCCTCAAATTCCGCCGGCAGCCTGAAGTCCGGGTCCCACCTGCGGTGTTCGGGATTTTTTGTGGCGGTATAAGCGGTCGCGAGCGGGTTTATGCCCCTGCTTGACGAATATTTTATGCCCGCGCCTGCCAGGGCTTTGTAGGCTTCCCCGCACATGCCGAAACACGGGGACCTGAAAACAAGCGGTTTGCGCCCGAACGCCTGTTTGTAAATTTTCACGCCGGTGTTGATTTTTTCGCCCAGCCTCTCAACCGTATGTTCCTTTTCCCACTTCTTCCTGTTGCTTTCATATTCATTAAGGACCTTTGTGTTGAGTATGGTAGAATTTTTCGAAGGCAGCCCGAACTCAAGGCAGGTGTCGTGCCTCAGGCCGTGCAGCTGGAAATCATGCCCCCTGGTTTTGGCGCGCTCTACCGCCTTCATCAGGTCTTTTTTTTCATACCCGGGCTTGCCTCCCGCGAAGGGAACCCAGAAGAACGTTCCGGGAATACCCATGCCTTCAAGCCACGCGCATACTTCCTCAAACCACCGTATATGCTGGGGGTTGTCTGTCCCGCCGATATCGTCGTTCGTGAAAATGAACCGCACTTCCGCTCCAAAACCACACGATTACACAGAGTTCCAACAGATGACCCGCTTCATCGGCGGGTTATTGTCCATTGGACCCGCAGGGCGCGGCAATCTGAATATTTGAGATTGCTTCATTTCATTCGCAATGACATTTCTCGTGAAATCGCGTGAAATCTCGTGGTTATATGTTTTGCCTCGATCTGAATTATTCCGTGGCAAGGATTTGTTCATCGGAAGTGATGATAACGCCCCTGGCTTTCATTTTCTTAAGCAGCGCAAGCCCTTTTTCAGGGCCCAGCACGAACATGCTCGTAGAAAGCCAGTCCGCCGCCATACTGTCTTCCGCGATCACGGTCGCGCTGATAACGCCTTCAGCCGGGTAGCCGGTGCGCGGGTCAAAGATGTGGTGGAACCTTTTTTGCTTCCCTTCCTGGAAACCCATAAAGAACCTTTCGTAATCCCCGGATGTCGTAACGGTCCTGTCTTTTACGGTTAAGGTCTTCAGGATGCCTTCCTTTCTCGGGTTTTTTATGCCTATGCGCCAGGCTGTTCCCATGGCGTACAGGTCGCCGCCTGCCTTCACTATGGCTTTCCTGATGCCTTCCTTTTTAAGGACTTCGGCTGCCTTGCCGACCGCAAATCCCTTTGCGATCCCGCCAAGGTTCACCTGCACTCCTTTTTTCCTGAAATAGATCAGGTTGTTCTTTTCGTCAATAATTATGTTCTTATAGCCCACCAGCTCCAGCGCCTTCTTTATCTGTTTTTCGGAAGGTAGTGCGTGCCTGCCATTAGCAGGGCTAAAGCCCTGCGCTACATTAGAAACTGGACCAAAGCCCCACAAGGAAACGACAGGGGCGACTGTAACGTCAAAAGCGCCTTCTGTCGCGTCGCCCGCCTTCACTGCCTCCTTCATCACTTCCATAAATTCCGGTGAAGGATCTTTGATCGTTCCTGTGCGGTTAAGCACGGAAGCTTCGCTTCCGGGATCAAAGACGCTCAATGTCTTTTCAATGCCCGCGATCCTGTCAAAAGCCTTTCCCGCGGCTTCCCTTGCTTTGGTTCCGTCCGCCCTGATGGTGATCTCCACAAAGGTCCCCATCATCATCCTTGTTTCTTTGTACGGCGGCTGCGAGCAGCCGCATAATAAAACGGTGTAAAGTGTAACGTGTAACGTGTAAAGCAGCATCTTTCTAAACTTTGACACGTTGACACGCTGCCTGCCCGCCAACGCTTTCTGGGTGGGACACGTTGACACGTTTTTACTGGATGACATCAACTTTCTCCCCACAGTAACCACACTTGCCTTCCTTTACTTTGAATCTGGTGACGCTGAAACCGCTGCGCTCTATGACAGGCTTGCCGCATTTGGGGCAGTAGGTCGCGTCGGATCCCGGGTCCCAGACGTTGCCTATGTAAACATATTTTAATTTTTTCATCGCGATCTTTCTCGCGGTTTTGAGCGTATCTTCCGGAGTGGGCGGTATATCCATTTTGTAACAGGGATGGTACCTGGAAAAATGCAGGGGGATGTCCGCCCCAACTTCCGCCACCCAGTCCACGAGTTTAGCGATCTTCTCCGGGCTGTCGTTCAGGGTCGGGACAACAAGGTTTGTAAGCTCGATGTGCGCCTTCCCGTGCATCGCCTTTATGGTGTCCAGCACCGGCCCCAGTTTCCCTTTGCAGATCTTTGCGTAGAAATCCTCGTCCATGGCCTTAAGGTCTATGTTCGCCGCGTCAATAAAGGGCAGGACCTCCGCAAGCGGCTCCCTGCTTACAGAACCGTTTGTCACAAGCACGTTCTTGAGCCCTGCCTTTTTCGCCAGCCTTGCCGTTTCCAGCACGAACTCAAACCATATAAAAGGCTCGTTGTAGGTATAGCATATCCCGAACGATGCGTGCTTCTGCGCTGTCCTGACCGCCTGTTCGGGCGTGATCTCGTCCACCGGTGCCTTTGCGTCCTGTGAAATGGACCAGTTCTGGCAGAAATCGCAGTGGAAATTGCACCCGGCTGTGCCCATGGAAAGGATAGTTGAGCCCGGATGGAAATGGTAAAGCGGTTTTTTTTCGATCGGGTCCATTGAAATAGAAGTAACCTTCCCATAATTCAGGGAATAGAGCTTACCGCCCGTGTTCCTGCGGACACCGCAGACCCCGGCCTTACCCTCAGAGATAATGCAGTTATGGGGGCATAGCAGGCACTTTGTTTTTTCGCCCTGCTTTTCCCAGTACAGCGCCTCTTTCATTATAACTTCCTGATTACGGTGATTTTAAAAAGATGATTTCGGTGATTATAAAATTTTTTACCCAAAACCATTAATCTTTTAATCTATTGATCTGCTGATCAATCCATTAATCAAATACTATATAATGTTATTTGATAAACTTTATGCAATAAATAGTATATCATATTTCATGTGAAAGTCAAGACGAAATAAAAAAAGCAAGGTTTTTCCTTGCTTTTAATAATCACCGGGATCTCTTTTTGAAATCACTGTAATCTTGCTATAATTTATGGATGGCTTTTTGCGGGCATTTCTCTGCGCATATCCCGCACTGGTTACATTTTGCGTAGTCGATCACCGCGAGGTTGTTGACCATTGTTATCGCCTGAACCGGGCAGGCTTTCTCGCATATGCGGCAGGCAATGCAGGCAATGGCGCACACTTCTTTCGCCCTTTTCCCACGGTCAAGGTTCCTGCATACCACAAGGACCTTCTGGCTGCGCGGCACCATCGATATAAGGCCGCGGGGGCAGGCCTTGACGCATTTTTGGCAGGACCTGCATTTCTTCGGGTCAATAGAGGCAAGGCCTTCGGGCGTTATGCTGATGGCGTCAAACGGGCATACCTTCGCGCAGCTGCCCAGACCCAGGCATCCGTAAACGCACGCCTTGTCCCCGGTATAAAGAAGAGCGGCTGCCTGGCAATTCTCAATGCCGCTGTATTTGTATTTCTTCACAGCCTGTTTCGCGCCTGCCCTGCAAGCTACGAAAGCCACAAGTTCGGCTTTCGGCTCTATTTCAACGCCCAGTATCCTGGCTATTTTCTTCACGGTCTCAGGCCCGCCCGCGACGCAGGCGTTTGCCTCTGCCTTCCCTTTTGCCAGCGCCTCTGCAAGGCCCTGGCATCCCGGGAAGCCGCACGCGCCGCAGTTCGCGCCCGGAAGGAGCTCAAGTATTTCCGCTTCCCTGGGGTCAATCTCAACCGCAAGCCTGTTGAAGGCCACGGAAAGAATTATTCCGAACGCAAGCCCCAGACCCCCAAGAGCGACCGCAGCGATTAAAACATTCATTCTGTCTCCAAATCCCCCTATTTCCCCCTTTGCTAAAGGGGGATATCAGGGGGATTAAGATGTTCGAAATCACAAACCAAACAACCCCTTAAAACCAAGGAACGCGAGGGACATAAGGCTCGCGGTAATGAACGCTATCGGATAGCCCTTGAACGCTTTCGGAACAGGCGCTGTGTCTATGCGCTCCCTTATGCCGGCGAAAAGCACTATGGCAAAGCAGTACCCGATCGCCACCCCCATCGTGTATACTATGCTTTTCACGAAGCCCAGGTTGTAATCTATGCAGAGGAACGCCGCCGCGAGCACGGCGCAGTTCACGACTATAAGCGGGAGATAGATGCCCAGCGCCCTGTAAAGGGCGGGAGCGGTTTTTCTTACGAACATCTCCTCAAGCTGAACAAAAGTCGCGATCGTGAGTATGAAAGCCGCGGTTCGAAGATAGGTAAGGTCAAAGGGAACCAGGATGAAATGGTACACGAGCCACGTAACGGTTGATGACATCGCCATAACGAATATGACGGCCATCCCCATTCCTATGGACGCTTCCATGCTGTTGGAAATGCCGAAGAACGAGCAGAGCGCTATGAACCGTATGAGCAGGATGTTATTGACCAGCATAGCGCTGAGGAAGATCAGGAATAAGTTCATATTGTTGCTTATCATGTCACCCCCGATGAACTTGATTACGGTGATTATCGTAGACTGCGATTACGGTGATATTTAAATAATCACTGTAATCTCTTTAAAAAATCACTGTAATCATCTTTTAATGGAGTTCTGGTGGATAGCCATAAGGAAACCTATAACCAGGAACGCGCCGGGCGGAAGTATCATTATAAGGAACGGCTGATAGCCCTTCGGCATGACTGCGTAACCGAACACGGTACCATTGCCTAAAACCTCCCTTATGATGCCTATAAGGGTGATTATCATCGTGAAACCGCAGCTCATGCCTATGCCGTCCAGCAAGGAAGCCAGCACGGTGTTCTTGCCGGCGAACGCCTCTGCCCTGCCCATGACAATGCAGTTGACCACGATAAGCGGCACAAAAACGCCCAGGGAACGCGAAAGAACGGGCGAGAAAGCCTTTAATGAGTAGTCCGCGATCGTCACGAAGGTAGAGATGATAACTATAAAAACCGGTATGCGTATTTCGTGCGGCACAAATTTTTTCACGGAGGCTATCACAAGGTTGGAGCACGTCAGGACAAAAATAAACGCTGCGCTCATTCCCAGCGCATTGAAACCTGAAGTCGATACGGCAAGCGTCGGGCACAAGCCCAGCATTATGACCAGTATCGGATTTTCTTTCCACAAACCCTTTGTCAGTTCCTTCCACATTTTTATTTCCTTATTGTGATTACGGTGATTATTAAAAATGATTACCCCTGCAGTCCCGATATAAGAATCGGGACAAGACGCAGGGGTCCTTTAGGGACAGTGATTTAAACGATGTTACGATGCACGATGAACGATGCACGAAATACGATCTTATTTGACGAGAGCAATGGCGTCGCGCACAGCCTGGGTTACCGCCCTCGCGGACGCGGTCGCGCCTGAAACAGCGTCTATCTTGCCGTTGACCGGGTCATCCGCCTTCAGAGCGGCTTCTTTCGCGCTCCTGTTCCGGAACTGCCACAGGAAATCCGGCCTGTCGATCGCGGAACCGATGCCGCCTGCTTCCTTGTGGCTGATGATCTTGATACCGGTTATTTTCTTTTTGTCCGAAAGCCCGAACATAACTACTATGGGGCCCGCGTATCCTTTCGCGGTTGTCTCTATGACCTTGCCAACTTCCTTTTCCCCGTCAAACGCGGCCCACACCTTTATGCCGGTGTATTCAGCGGAAATATCCTTAAAACTCTTACCCCAGGTTATAACCTCTTGCAGGGATGCTTCGTTATCCAAAACTACAGGCTCAAAAGCTTCCTGCAGGCCTTTATTCACTGCGCCGGTGACTGCGCGGGAGGAGATCGTAGCTCCGGAAAGCGCGTCTATTTTTCCGTTCTGCGCGTCGTCTTTCTTAAGGGCTGTCTCCGCCTTATCCCGCCCGTCGAACTGGGCGAGGAACTTCTTTTCCCTTATCTTTGCGCCAAGCCCCGGGGTTTCGTTGTGTTCCAGTATCTTTACCCTGGTTATTTTCCTGTTCGGGTCGATCCCGAATAATATGCGTATAGGCCCGCCGTAACCCTGGATGCTGACCTCAACAACCATCCCGATCTCAACAGCGTCCTTGTACACTTTCCATTTCTTTCCCGGCACCACCTCATCAAACCTGGTGGCTTCAGGCATCACTTCCTTAAGGGCTTCATTTTTCTCAACAAGCGCCTGTTTCTCGATCCTGGCTTTTGTCGCGCTGTATACGAACGCGAGGCAGCCTGCCGCAAGCGCGCACGTTACCAGGAGTACCAGGCTCATTTTCCATAAATTCTTCATATAAACCTCTCAAATATTATCAGCCACGGATTTATAACAAAGTACAGCTTTCAACTTTTAACCTTTAACCTTTTTAACCTTTAACTGCTTTAACAGCGCCAAACCGGCGCGGCTTTACATACTTATCGATAAGCGGAGTAAGGCAGTTCATGAACAGTATGGAATAACAGACCCCTTCGGGGAACCCGCCGCAGGCCCTTATCAGGGACGTGATCGCGCCGCATCCCAGGCCGAAGATCAGTTTCCCGTTTTTAGTGGTGGGCGCTGTCACCATGTCGGTTGCCATGAAGAACGCGCCCAGGATCAGCCCGCCTGAAAGGATCTCGGAAACAGGGTCCCTTTTGAAGAAAAAGGACAGTAGCGCCACAACGCCTATGAATGAAGCGGGCGTGCGCCAGTCGATCACTTTCCTTATTAAAAGTATCGCGGCGCCTATAAGAAGCGTGATCTTGCAGGTTTCTCCTATGGAACCGGGTATGCTGCCCGCGAACATGGCCCAGTATGAAGGCGCGGATTGGCTGAGATGCATTTTAATGACGGTAAGGGGGGAGGCGCCCGTAACCGCATCCACTCCGCCGAACGAAAGGACCGGCAAAGTCCAGGTTGTCATTGCCGCAGGCCAGGAAGAAAGCAGGATCGCCCTTGCTGCAAGCGCCGGGTTGAAAATATTGTATCCCAGCCCGCCGAAGAGCTGTTTGACTATAAAAATGGCTATGACCGCGCCTACCACCACTATCCACAAAGGAATGGCAGGCGGCAGGGTGAATGCGAAAAGCAACCCGGTAACAACCGCGCTGCTGTCCTTTATGCTAATTTTCCTGCCCAGCATTTTCTGGCTGATCGCTTCAGCGGCTACGCATGAAGCGATGCTGACCGCGACAACAAGCAGGGAGCGCCAGCCGAAAATATAGATTGACGCGATCAGGGTGGGCAGAAGGCTCATATTGACCGCCCTCATCACCCCGGGCGTGTCTTCGCCCTTAACCCTTATGTGCGGCGGCGCCGACACAACGAATTGCTGTTCCATATTTTATCCCGTATTAAAGATTTCTGCGAAACCACGAATTAACACGAATTCCCACGAATTATTTTACATCTAGCATTCAGCATCCAGCTACTCAACTTTTAACTTTTCCGAATGGATCCCTTTGGGACAACGTTCAACTTTTAACTTTTCTTAGCTGCTGCCAGGCGCGATTTGGCGTATTTGATCAGGTGCACAAGCGGCCGGCGGGAGGCGCACACGAACGCGCATGCCCCGCACTCCATGCAATCCATTATCCCTAATTCCTTGCACCTTTCAAAAATATCTATCCCGGCATAATCCCCTATGCGGTTGGGCATCAGGTACATAGGGCATATGTCCACGCACCTGCCGCATTTTATGCAGGGCCCTTCTTTTTCTTCCTTTACGTCATTCAGAACGAGTATGCCGCTTGTCCCTTTTATAACCGGCACGTCCAGCGTGTACTGCGCGATGCCCATCATGGGCCCGCCCATAATAATTTTAGGGAATGTCCCGACAAAGTCGGGACCGCTGCTTGCTCCCGCGATAAGGCCGCCGCAATATTCAATGACCCGGGACACAGGCGTGCCTATCCTGACGCGCAGGTTCCTGGGTTCTTTTATGCCCGGGCCTGTGACGGTTACAACCCTTTCGATCAGCGGCTTGCCTGATGTTACAGCTTCATATATTGCGAATGCCGTGCCAACGTTCTGGACTATCACGCCCACGTCAAACGGCAGGCCCCCGCCGGGAACTTCCCGGTTCAATATCGCCTTGATAAGCTGCTTTTCCGCTCCCTGAGGGTATTTCGTCTTTACGGGCGCGAGATGTATGTCGTTATTCGTCGTGCGTCGCCCTTGCGGGTCGTGCGTCGTGCGCAGCTTCTCTATAGCGTCCAATTTATTGGATTCGATGGCGATAAAAGCGCGATTAATGCCGAGGACTTTTAAAATTATTTTAAGTCCTTCGAGGATCTCGGCGGGTTTTTCAAGCATGAGCTGGTGGTCATTGGTCAGGTAGGGTTCGCACTCGCAGCCGTTCAGGATAACGGTATCGATCTTCTTCTCAGGCGGCGGAGAAAGCTTCACGTGCGTGGGAAAAGCGGCTCCGCCCAGCCCCACGACGCCCGCCTCGCGTATCTTTTCCTTTATCTGCTGAGGCGTTAACTGTGTTAATAATTCAGTCGACGGTCCACGGTCAACGGTCCACGGTTTAGAAGCAGTAGTCTCCTGACCGTGGTCTGTGGACTGTGGACTATTTGCTTCGATAACAATTGATAGGACGTCTTTCGGGATAACCGGGTGGGGGCGGGGTTCGATCGCGGAGACTTTTCCGGAGATGCTTGAGTGCAGAGGCGCGGAAACAAAAGATTTTGAATCACCGATCTTCTGGCCTTCTTTGACCTCATCTCCCGGTTTTACAAGCGGCTCGCAAGGCGCGCCGGTGTGCTGCTGTAAAGGAATGACGACCAGGGAAGGGACAGGCATGTCCTCAATGGGCTTGCGCTCGGTGAAGTGTTTGCTTTCCGGGGGATGGATCCCGCCCGGAAATGTCTTCAAATTCATATTTGCCTCATAATCCCCCTTGCTTCCCCCTTTACTAAAGGGGGATTGAGGGGGATTAGATATTTTCGAAGTAGGGCTTGAATTCCTTTGACTCCACTGCCCTGCCTGTCCAGCGGGCAAGCTCCTGCCCGTTTTTCTCGATTATGATCGCGGGAACGTTCGTGGCGTCGGCCATAGCGGCCTCCGTAAGCCCGTCAACCGTGTCAATGCTTTGATAAAGGACCTTTACCTTATCAACCACGTTCCAGCGCTCAAGGAAAATGCGGAACTTCTCCCTCATTGCCTTGCAGACGGCGCAGGAATCCTTGCCGAATATCTTTACAGTCATTTTAACTCCGTTAAAATGACGATTACGGTGATTATAAATATGATTACGGTGATATTAAAATAATCACTGTAATCTCTTTAAGAAATCACTGTAATCAGTATTTAAGCGAATTGGTAGTGCTGCACCGCTTTCTGGCGGTCTTTCAGCTCTCCCAGCTTTGACTTGTTCCAGCAGTGGACCTTTGAGAAATAACCCACGATGCGGGTAAGCCCGTAAACATTGGCGCTGCCGCAGGACCCGCAGGTATCCGTCAGCCCCCTGCCTACCTTTGCGCAGTCGTTGCATATCGTAAATTCCGGGGAGATCGTAAGCTGGCCGCACTGCGTGTTCTCCCAGGTTTTCCTGACAAGGTTCTCTATGCTCTCAGGCGACGGCCTTGCCTCTCCCACAAAAGCGTGGATTATCGCGCCGCTTTCGATTATGGGGTGGAACTTGCTCTGCCCTATGATCCTGTCAAGGAAACCGATCGGGGCGTTCGCCGCGTAGTGTATCGAGTTGGTGTAATAATACGAGTCCTTTTTAATGTCGCCCTTCACCACCTCTTTGCTCTGCGGGAACTCTCTCAGGTCAACCTTGGTAAGCCGCCTTGAAGCGGATTCAGCGGGTGATTCTTCAAGGGCGATGTTCAGCCCGTATTTCCTTTTGAACTCCAGGGTCTTAAGGTACATGGAAGATATTATCTTCATGCCCAGCCTGAACGCCTCTTCGCCCTCGTGCAGCTGTTTCCCGATCAGGTACTGCACGCATTCGTTAAGGCCTATAAGCCCTATTATATAGGTGGACTTCTCAAGGTCCACGTACGGCTTGCCGTCGCACGCGTTCTTTCCTATCTGCCACAGCGGGGTGCCGGGGCCTGACATAAGCTTCGCGATGAACCTTTTCTTTTCAACGTGCGCCTTCATCGCGATCTCCATCGCCTTATCAACTTCCTCAAAAACCTTCGTGATGTTCTCTTTCCCTGCGCGGTACGCGCACTGAGGCAGGTTTATGGTGACGTTCTGGAAACCGCAGAACCTTATGGTCTCGGGATGCTTCAGCATCTCCGGGTCAGTAACCTTGGTCCGCAGCCGGCAGCACTGGCTCAGGGTCGCCCCGTCGCCCCTGTCAAAGAAGAAATAGGGGCTGCCGTTAAAGCTTGCCACCTCGCACGCGAACTTAAACAGCTCGTACTGTTTGGGGTCTGAGAATGTCTCGTTATTAATGTGAAGGTCCATCTTCGGGAACGAGAAAGGATGCCCTTCCCTGTCCCCTTCTTTCCAGACCTCCATCAGCGCGCGGGCGAACATCTGGGATTCCTTTTCAAAATCCCTGTATGCCTTGCCCATATATTTCCCGCCCGGGCCTATCGCTTCGACGTCCTTCAGGTAATCGGGTATGCCCAGGTGGATGTTTGAGTCAAGGAACAACGACTGGCCGCCGCGCGAGAACGCGTTCTGCGAACCGCTGAATATAAGGTACTGGGCCTCCTGTTTCATTTCATCGTAAGACATCCCCTGCAGGAAAGGAGCGTAGAATATGTTAAGGAACCCTATTCCGAGAGCCCCGGCGTAATACGCCTGCATTGAAGCGAGGAATGTATTGAGGTGGCCTGTCAGGGTGCGGGCGTGTTTGGGCGGAGCTGAAGCCGTACCCAGGTTGTCCAGGACAAGCCCGTATTTCTTAAGGTATTCAAGCGAGTGGCTTGAGCAGTAGACCCTCGGGTAGCCCAGGTCGTGCACGTGCACAAGGCCTGTGAGGTGGGCGATCCCCACGTCCTCGCTGAAGATCTCCTGAAGCATGTACTGCTTTATTGTGTTCTCGGCGATAGAAAGGTTTATTGCCTCGGGGTTGTTCGCGGTAATGTTGGAATTTTCCTGGCTTTTGGAGAAGATGAGCTCGCGCAGGTCGTACACCGGCATTCCTATCACCTGCTGGGATTTGAGCCGGCCGTTGAATCCCCTGTTGATAAGCTCCATGTCCACGAATTCGCGTATCATTGAAGTCGAAAGTTTCTTTAAGCCTAACGCCAGGATCTTTTCCTCAACCTCACGCGCGATCTTATCTGCGAAATCCAGCGGGACCTGGGCTTCCCTGACAAGCGCCTCCGCGATCTTGGATTTATCCCACGCAAGCACCTCATATTTGCTTGGCGCGGTCACGAGCAGAGAAAGGTCCGTGGTATTATTCCCGCCCTTGACCTCTTTGTGGACTGTAAGGAACTGCCTCAGCCTTGCTCTCTTATCACGGTAGAGTATGTATGCCTTTGCTGTTTTTGCGTGCCCGGCCTCTATCAGAACCTTTTCCACCACATCCTGTATGTCCTCTATCCCCGGAACGCGCCGCGTGAACTTCTTGGCGAGGGCCGACTCGGCCTGGCTTGCGAGCTTGCCTGCCGTGTCTTTCCTCTTACCGCCCACTGCTTTGGCGGCCCTGAAGATCGCCTCCGCTATCCTGGTCCTGTCAAAAGGAACAACGCGCCCGTCCCTTTTGCGCACCTGCTTTAAAACTGCTGACATTACTCACCTCCCCCCTGTTTTTAAAACCGTTCGTCGTGCGTCGTGCGTCGTGCGTCGTAAAAACAGCTGGTTAATTGGATAGAATTGTAAAATTTGAAAAGTTAAAAGGGATCGTAGATTTGTAGGTAGTATTGTATTATTCCAATTTACGATTAACTGCTTTTGCAACCACGAATTAACACGAATTTCCACGGATTTTTACTCTGTAAACTTTGTAAACTATGGAAACTCTGTAAACTACATCTGCTTTTGCCTTGTTATTTGAGCTCCTTAACTTCCTTGCTGAAATCGTCAACGTCCTTGAACTCGCGGTAAACCGAGGCGAAGCGCACGTAGGCGACCTTGTCGACCTTGTGCAGTTCTTTTATGACCAGCTCGCCTATGCGCTTTGACGGGATCTCCTTTTCAAGCGAGGACTGAAGTTTCGCCTCAACCCTGCCGGCGATGCCCTCTAACTGCTCCATGCTTATGGGGCGTTTTTCACAGGAATGGAGAAGACCTTTCAGGATCTTTTCCCTTGAAAATTTCTCCCTCCTGCCGTCTTTTTTGATAACCATTATAGGGATTTTTTCTATCTCTTCGTAGGTGGTGTAGCGTTTTTTGCACTGCAGACATTCTCTGCGTCTCCTTATTGAAAGGCCGTCTTCATTTTCGCGGGAATCAACAACTTTGTCCTGAAGGCTGTTACAGAAGGGACACTTCATTATCAATGCCCTCTTAAAACGGCGTTAATTGGATTTGAAGGTTGTATGAGTATAAAGATATATATTATTCCGCTATTTTAAATTGCAAATTTCAAATTGTAAATTGCAAATTTTATTAAAACACTATAAATACGGCCGGAAAGGGGCAAAAAACGGTAAAAACGCTGTAAAACCGAAACCACTACATATTGTATCATTGGATATTATATCATACAATATATTGTTTGTCAAGCAAAAAAAATAAAAAACTCATTTTTTCAAAAATAATTTTTTAATGAACGCAAAAAATATTTTTTTCAGCGCTGAAACTGCAAATTCTGCCTTTGTGTTACCTAAAAACCAGTGGATATCGGTCTGGATGCCGGAGTGAATCTATCTCCAAATCAACATCTAAATCCGACCAGCATAAGCAGTGCCCGCGAATTAACTGAACGTTCAAGATTTGGCTAATAGAGGATTTCTTAAACCAAGGATAGCGGTTATAATCAAGAAAAAATTCTTTGCTATTGACCCAAATCCAGATTCCTCATTTACTTACATTTGTAATTTCAACTCTTGAAATGCTTGTTCCAGGCATAAATAATCTCCTCCCTGCGTCTTTGAATTACTTTTTTAATTTCCTTTTAATGGACTCGTCGCTCAAACTTTCCGGAGTAGAGCCTTTAGGCTCGTTTATTTCTCGTTTCAATCCACGCCTCCGCGCGGGAGGCGACTCCTGGAGTAGAGCCTTCAGGCTCGTTGGGTACCTGTTTCAATAAACGTAATATCGGTTCTTCTTATCTGTTAAATCTTTAAATATGATTTGACATTTGTCAAGACCAGGCACCCAAGCTTTTTGAATGAGAGTATTTTGAACATAATAAAGTGCTTCCTTAACGTTTTTGCATTTTGACATAATAACGATATTGTGTCCCCAGGGTATTTGGGTTATTTGGCCAACAAGTTGTTGGCTAAATGCAGGAGACCTGGAATAAAACAGGTACCATTGCTTTATGTATTTTAGATTACTCAGAGAAAAACCTTTAATATCGCGGAACTCAGCAGCTAAATCCCTGCTTAACTGGGCAAGAACCCCGTCGCCCCACTTTGATTTCTTTTGCTTTAAAACAATATCCACTCCGAGTTCCCAGTAAAAAGCGAGAAGTTCAGCATTGACTTTTATTACTGCTTTAATCTGGGCAGCACGGACCTTTTGCTTTATCTTTTCCAGCCAAACCTTATAGTCATTACCCTGGGCAAAATTAACAGCCATATTTGCATTCACAATCCTGCCTCCATATTTACAGAATTTTCCACCGCGTTTCTCCAATATCCGCTGGCATCAGCGCTATCATTTCAATCCCCATATTGTGACATGCTTACGATAGAACCCACGAACAACAAGGTTCTGCCGAAGGCAGGTTCTTATTGTGTCACGCCCACGACTCAACCCACGAACAACAAGGTTCTGCCGAAGGCAGGTTCTTATTGTGTCACGCCCACGACTCAACCCACGAACAACAAGGTTCCGAACGAAGTGAGCGGTTCTTATTGTGTCAGGCCTACGACTACACCTGCGGACAACAAGCTTTGCTTATAAATCGGGTCTTAAATTCTTACCGGTTAAGATTGTAAGCATTGCAAGGAACAGCGAAGGTTTCAATCCCCTATAAATCGGGTCTTAAATTCTTACAATGGTATACGTAGGGTAAGAGGCGCACAGGACAAAAGTTTCAATCCCCTATAAATCGGGTCTTAAATTCTTACATAGGGTGGCTGATACCGGAAGACAAGGACATAAAGGTTTCAATCCCCTATAAATCGGGTCTTAAATTCTTACAAAATAATATCTATGAAAAAAGGGAGGCGGTATGAAGTTTCAATCCCCTATAAATCGGGTCTTAAATTCTTACCAGGAGATTGGAGAAGAAGTATTCTCTTAAAAACATGTTTCAATCCCCTATAAATCGGGTCTTAAATTCTTACCGGTTAAGATTGTAAGCATTGCAAGGAACAGCGAAGGTTTCAATCCCCTATAAATCGGGTCTTAAATTCTTACGAAAATGTCGGAGGACTCCGCGCACATAGCCAAAAAGTTTCAATCCCCTATAAATCGGGTCTTAAATTCTTACAATGGTATACGTAGGGTAAGAGGCGCACAGGACAAAAGTTTCAATCCCCTATAAATCGGGTCTTAAATTCTTACCCGGG